>Ga0224511_10000387_pt1 | contig 20281 bp, 5 predicted proteins | sample SF_May12_sed_USG_2_FD_169988 | JGI IMG/M metagenome (GOLD analysis project Ga0224511, IMG submission 169988) | Sediment microbial communities from San Francisco Bay, California, United States - SF_May12_sed_USGS_8_1 | ecosystem: Environmental > Aquatic > Marine > Sediment | place: USA...
TTCCTTATATAATTCAATGTAAAATTGTGACCCCCGGGGCGGGGTCAATTTTGACCCCAGGGGCATAATTTGAACAATTTTGGTAGAGGACCTCTAGATGATGCTATATACCAAATATAAAAGCTCTAGGCCTTGTAGTTTCAGACAAAAAGAATTTTGAAAGTTTCATTTCAAAAACCTATTTATTGACCCTCGACCTACATATGCAACCAACTGGAACGGTTTGAACAACTATTATAGGGGACCACGCAGGGATCATTCCTATTAAGTTTGGTCAAATTCCCATTAGCGGTTCAAGAGAAGATGTCATTTGAAGTTTTCCTTATATAATTCAATGTAAAATTGTGATCCCCGGGGTTGGGTCAATTTTGACCCCAGGGACATAATTTGAACAACTTTGGTAGAAGACCTCTAGATGATGCTATATACCAAATATGAAAGCTCTGGGCCTTGTAGTTTCAGACAAGAAGATTTTTTAAAGTTTCATTTCAAAAATCTATTTATTGACCCTGTGACCTACTAATGCAACCAACTGGAACGGTTTGAACAACTTTGATAGGGGACCACCCAGGGATCATTCCTGTAAAGTTTGGTCAAATTCCCATCAGTGGTTCAAAAGAAGATGTCGTTTGAAGTTTTCCTTATATAATTCAATGTAAAATTGTGACCCCCGGGGCGGGGTCAATTTTGACCCCAGGGGCATAATTTGAACAACTTTGGTAGAGGACCTCTTGATAATGCTATATACCAAATATAAAAGCTCTGTGCCTTGTAGTTTCGGACAAGAAGATTTTTGAAAATTGCATTTTGAAAATCTATTTTTTGACCCCGTGACCTACTTATGCAACCAACTGGAACGGTTTGAACAACTTTGATAGGGGATCACCCAGGGATCATTCCTGTGAAGTTAAGTCAAAATCCAATGAGCGGTTGCAGAGGAGATGTTGTTCAAAGAAATTGTTGACGCACGGACGGACGCACGCACGCACGCACGGAAGGACGACGGACGCCGGACATTGAAGGATCACAAAAGCTCACTGAGCACTTCGTGCTCAGGTGAGCTAAAAAAAGAATGTGTAAACAAAACAACAACAAAATGATTTTTTTTCTTAAAATTGCATAAAATAAATACAAGACAAGATAACACCTGCTTCTTTCTACGTGTGTATTATCATGAAGTTAAATCATTAAGATTGATTGAAAATTCACATAATACAACATTGATGTTTCTGTTTCGGCCGTTATGACAGACGTTTTTTAATATTGAGCGGTTTTAACCGAAAATTGGGGCCGTTTTGGACTGGGGCCTGTTTTCGATTGGGGCCGTTTTGTCTGGCAACCCTGTTTGCGCACTTGCGCAGTTCGTATCTAGTTCGATCCGGTCAAAGTATCCCAAATCCTAGCGAGGACGGGCGCTTGATGTTCCCATGTAGTGTGTTCTTTAAACTTGCAAATTTTTATAGATTATGACCCTTTCTTTGTACCCATGTATAGTGTCATATCAGAAAATTCCTTGGTCATATTGAAAAATGGTGTCAAACATTGTAGTTTTACAACAGAATAATGTCGGTAATGATTTACGCGACCCTAACCTTCACGTCACGTGGTACTTGGAATAACCCGGATTAAGGAATACCGTACTATCTATTTAAAGAAGGTATATCCCGATGGCAGAAACGCGAATTGTTTGTTTTCTAAGCAAAACAGTGAACAGACGTAGGTTTAAAGCGATATTTTGATTTAAATCAACTATTATTATGTATATGAAGATATATTTTAGCATATTTGCACGATTCATGATTTTCTAGTAAAATCTGGAGCACAGTGGCTTTAAATAGGCCATAACAGAATTGTTGACAATCCGAATTTACTGTCCGAATATGTGTCACTTTGAAATCACATGTAGATTTCTATTTCGTGTTATACGTATGGACACCTAAAATTCTGCTTTAATATGATACATGACATTGCAAACATTGTTTCCCTACAGTTATATCATTGATATAAGGTTATATCAACTACATGTAGGTAGACAGATTTAATTGAGCAGAAGTGCAGTACATGAGAATAATAATGATGATGATGAAGTTTATGAACATGTTTTGTTCGTAGTTTTTGTGGCAACATGACTTTTATCAACATCATCATCATAATCATCATCATCATCATCATCATCATCATCATCATCATCATTATCATCATCATCATCATCATCATCATCATCATCATCATTATCATCATCATCATCATCATCATTATCATCATCATCATCATCATCATCATTATCATCATCATCATCATCATCATCATCATCATCATCATCATCATCATCATCATCATCATCATCATCATCATCAGTAGTGTCCTCATAATCTTAATTATCTTCATCTTCCCCACCACCATCTGCTTTACCATAATATAATAATGATCTGTTTGTCTATATGAATTGGTCTGCACTGTTCACATTCATAAAAGTTGGCACAATTTTATGCCATATTTGGACGTCCGAAATGACGTCATGATGTCATTTAAATATTGTTGATATATTACGACGTTACGCTATTTTATTTCAAAGCAAGATGTAAATATTTTATAGTTTTCCATATTTTGATAAATGCCCTTGGACCAAAATATTAAATAATGAGTTAAAACTCTGTGTTCCATCTTAACGTTTTTTAAAGTATTATTTCAACGCAAAATTAACTATTGTTTCTAATTTTTAATATCGACTTAATATTTGGCGTACGTACTGCTCAATGCGTGGATGTTTTTAAACTAATAGTAATTTGATTTTCCGCTTTCTATATTTGATATGGTAATCACTCGTGCAAACTCATGTGTTCGTTTGTAAATGACAGGAATAATTTCTCTGCTACGGTCTATTTAACATTTTTAACAATATCAACTATGTTTTGGATACTTTTGCAATAATGGTGTTACCAATATTTTGGACAACAGTAGTCAAAAGTATATTGTTATGAAAATAACTCTTATATCATGAGTAACAAAGTGTGTTTCAAAAGTGCTTCGAATTTACTTTCTTGTGCATGTACGAGACATGGTGTGTCATGGGGATAGAGTGTTATCTATGTAAATACCCAATAGCTTTTGTGTTTCAAATTTTCAATTTGTGTGTTGCCGATATATAGGAAAAGTATATCTATTTATTTATGTTTTGTTTTGTCTCAATTAGCATATAATTACTTGTGTCAGGTACAATAGCTATGCTGTTTATGTCACACTATTTGTAATCAAGTTTAGACTTTTGTAGGTTTTGTTGTATATCAACACTCTTTGAGGATGATTCATATAAAGCGGTTTCTTCTGCAATAAAATCTGTTTAATAAATGTTTTGCAGAAAGGCAATATATATGACTAAAGGTGACCCTCAGATTGGCCCTTTGGGAAGGCCAAATTTAATATTGAGGGATTCAACTTGTAAACGTACTTTATCTTTTGTTTTGTATTGCCAATATACAGTGTACGATTCGAAACACTAAATAGAATGTCTTCGTGAAGTGATATAAGTTTTATTTTTAAAGAAGGATTTTGTGATCAACGAGGTCAAATGCTTTCTTGAAGTCAAGGTATACCGTACCTACATTTTTACCCGAGACAGCATCTTTTAATCAAGAACCTATGCGACGCGTAAGCGATGTACATCAAGAATAATTTTACCTAAAACCAGAGTGCTTACTATGTATAACGTCATATTTCTTGCAACTCTTTAGATATATAGCGCTTAAATACTTTGGAAATTATTGGCAATATAGATATAGGTTATAGTTGTAAGGGCAATAATAATTCCATTTCTTCTAAATTGGTATAACAAAGGCTTCTTTTAAAGAATCTGGAAATATGCAGTAACACATATAATATCAATTATTCTTTCGGGAACTTGCTTTACTCGTGCACATTTTTAACATTAAATCCTTTATAAGATTATTCCATGGTTAATGGGATAAATAACAAGATCAAGTACTTGCTTGACCATTGTTAGCTTTAAGATATTAATTTAAAAATTGCCGCGATTATAAAACGGAAAATATCCTGCGGATTGTTAATACCTTCCATGGAACTCTTTTCCCGTTTACAGTCAGGGATTTTCAAAACCTCTCTATCATCAAAATATTGATTGTACCCTATCAATATCTTAAATGCGTACTTTGTTCTATAAGTAATGGGTCTATTTAAAATGCCAATTGTCCAACAGGAATCTTAAAGATTCCCGTTTTGCACGGTTATTTTATTTCGTGGGTGTGCCATAGGCCGGTCGTTTAGCCACTAGAATTTCTATCTTTCTCGCAGGAAAACCATTTTCAATCTTGATTTCTCGCAACTATGTTATATCAAGAACTATATTATCAGTTAAAATACGCTTAAGGTGTCTTTATTATAAGTACATTGATAAAAAAGTTTTTTTAATGTTTGCAACTTAACCGGAATGGTAAACTTAACCTGGAAACGTTTGAGCCCACTTTGATAAAATCTACACGGAAATGATAAAGATAAATTTCTGAATTTTGCAAATCATTCGTTTTTCTCTTGCAGAACCCTGACAGATATAACAAGTCAAATCATCACGATCTCATTTGAAAAAAATATTGCCGGTGATGAGTATGAAACATTCAAAAAAATGACCCATTATGTCAAGTCTTGGGAAATGATCGACAATGTAAATGGGCAATTCGAAGATTGTATTCGGTCAAATAAAATCGTTGAAGAAATTTCTTTGCGATTTACAGAAGTTGCAAACGCAGTTCGACAGAAGAGGGCACCGTTATCATTTTTACTTGAAATTGGAGTCAAAGAACAAAATACAGAACGCCTTTTAGAAATAATTGGTTTAGAGAAAACAGAAATTCGCGACATTGCAGAAGTGATAGAATGTTCATTTGAAACACAGAAAAAGCAGTGTCAAATTTCGATTCAAGTTGTTAAAAGACTTTTGACAAATGTAAACGATACTGAACTTGTTGGAATTGAATTAGTGAATAACCGTTTAAAAGATATTGACAAATTACTATCATCCGGAAAGGTCTTGATGGAAGAATGTTTACATCCAAAATTATTGTGGGGGGATTTATTTGAACTTAAAGACCTTTGTATTGCAGTCCAACATGTGGTTCATTCAGGTGTGTTTTGGAATGTAGCTATCTCAACTGTCATTGAGAGCAAACGCCAAAAAGAAGACGAACTGACCGTTTTACCTTTGGAATTACCGCTGTGCCAAGATAGCGAGGAGGTACGTAGTATCGACAAAGTACGTTTTACGGCGGTTGAATTTCTTAAATGTTTAAAAGACGTTGGCATCAACACTTACTTTCAGGAGTGGACAAATCTTGTAATTGAAAAGAACATTCCGTTGGAGAAAGTTATATCTATGTTTTTAAATATGACAAATACAATTGAGGATGAAATGAATACTTTTGAAACAGTTTCTGGAAAAAACATTGAGTCATCGACTCGTAGAACTTTAATTCAGTTATTTGAAATGGACGAGCTAACGGATCGTGTAGAAAAATTACAGAACGTCTTTATAATATACGAGTTTGACACTGAAGAAAACCATGCTGCAAAAGAAGCACTGCGTGAATATGAAAAAATCTGTAATTTAGATTCTAAAAATGAAATATTTGAAAATATTGAGAAATACATACTGAAACTTTTAAGCATGTTGGATTGTGTAAATGATGTTGCATGCCGTTCACTAGGTCTTGTTGCAGAATCATCTGAGTTGCGTCACTTTCTAAAAGAAATCGAAGATGATGAAGTTAGAAATCTGATCGATGCTGTGGAAGACATATCAGAGTCCTTTGTTCAAGAAGTCACTGTAACTGCATTAATTGAAACAAAGAGGTTTGCACAAAGTGTTGTATTTATTAAAGAAAGTAATAAACTGTTTGAAGAATTCTTACGGTGTGTTAATAAGCACGTTAAAGCACAGGAAACGAATTATTCAAAACTTCCCGAGAAAATAAATGACTGTATATCAAACCTACATAATCTTTATTCGCTGTATAAAAATGTAACTAATCGCGGACAGCAAACAAAGGAAATAATACAAAGCGTAATAAAGAGAGGAAACATAGTTTTTTTACTAGATGAAATGAAATCGTCGGTTGTTTTTAAAGTGGTGTACAGGGAACAAGGCCAATTGATTGAAAAATATGAATCCACCCTTGGGGATATAAGAAGCAGAGCACTTCTTCTCCTACATTCTGATAGACAAGGGCATAGCAACAATTTAAGTAAAGACGGTTTTGGAGAATTCGTTAAGTTATTCGATACATGTCAAGAATACCGAGATATTTTAGAAACATTACACACAGCGGGACACATGAAGTATATCACAATTAATGAAAAAATAATAATTAACAATGCGGATAGTATACGAGCCTTTAAAACAACATGCCGAAAATTGAACGCCGTTCTGGAAGCATGGACAACATATTTAAAGAACGCTCGTGAAAAGTGGTATCTAATGAACTATATACAAGGATATCAAATACATTTGCTTTATACTTTTTTAACATCGCCAAGCTCAGAATCCAGTCATGACGCAGAAAGTATTTTAAAATTTATTCATCCTGAAATGAGCGCAGATGAGTTATCTAAGGTGTTCCATTTAACGCATAACATAATTGAACACGACACATTTTTGGATCAATTAGGGGATGCAATCCATAAAATATACGCATCGCTTAGCTTAGCGCCTATTCAAAGAAACATAGAGACGGAAGATCGCGTGCAGAAATTTGACGAAACTGTTCACGAAGGTAAACTCTTATTGGCTGTGCTGGATGAAAAAAGTGATCTTTTGTTACGAACAATTCTTGCTTTGTACCAGGGAACTCATGACATGCTTCCAGAACCGTATCAACTGTTGTTTTGTACGTCTGAAACAACTTGGAATGAAATAGAGTTGCATCTAGCTCGCTGCAAAGGGGCATACCAATTCTACAACATGTCACCATTGTTTTGTTTGGCGAACATTGAATTGCTGACAAATGATCTTCAATTTGAGTTAATTGATAAACTCAGAAGTTTCCAAACTATAAAAGAGTTTAGACTTGCCCTCGTTTGCAGAGGGTCATCAAATAACCCCTTTGTCGATTTACTAACGCCGTATGTTGCTTCTGTTAAGCCCATAACGGAACTGACCGAGAACACAATACTACAAAGTTTTTTCCCAGACGTTAAAATTGTAACATCAGAAGTCGCTGGGCTCGGTAAATCGGCCATGATATCAAGAATTGCTAGACAGTCGCAGAAAAGTACTACTGTGCTTCATGTTAGTGGTGTGTTTGATAGAGAAAACTTAATCCGAGAATTAAAGTGGTTATGCCTAAAGCCTGAGCATCACGTGTTGCATATAGACATAGCTAATGTTGATCGACCGCTTGATCTTAATATTTTTATATTCCAGTTAATTGTAATAGGTTTTGTTTCAGACGGAATGCATTCGTTTTTGCTGCCAACAAAGCACATTTGTATTGAAATTGCCAACACTGTTAACAATAAACTTTGCAGGGCATTGGCATGTACTGCTGGCTTTAAACGAGAACACCTTACGTGGAATCATTTTGATGACTTTATTATCAGTCGTGAAATCAATAGCTCAGTTCAGATCGTTTGTAACTACCTTCAACTTTTAAAATTAAACACTTTGAATGAAAAAGAACTTCATTTTAGTGGATTGCTGTTAGCTCCTCCACTGCAAGACAGTACTTGCAGAAGCTTGTTGAGTGAATATCTATCAATACAAACAGATATATCGTTTTCAACTGTAAATATTTTCCTCAACGTTCTAGCTGATCAGTTAAAGAAATTTTCATGTAGCGCGTATTTCAAAGTTTCTCATATATCACACATGGTTGGAAAAAACAAGTGTCCGGTAATACGAAGTAGTATTGTTTCTGCAATGGTGGAGGTTGCACGGGATTTTGCTTCAAGATCCGTCAGTGCCTGTAGGGCTACTCAAGCACAAACTTTACAAGATAGCGGTCGTGACACAGTGGCACCCTTTGAAGTTCCTCAGCAGATAGTCAGTCGAACAAACAGTATGATAAGATGGGAGGAAAGCAATCATTTAATTTACGTTTTTCACAATCAAGACATACAAACATTGTCGGTGATGTACAGAGAACGGTCGAAAGTCCCTTCAAACATGCAAGACTTGTTCAAAATTCAAATTCACAGAGATATGGTGGATTATAATAGTTTGCAACAGAGAGACCTTCACACGATACTGCAAAGAGTGGCTAGAGTACAGAAACATTTACTAGATGAAATACAAATAAAACAGATGACCTCTGAATATACCCTGACCCCAGATAATCTTTTGAAAATGGTATTGATTATGTTGCGCATATCTGCAAAAGTACCTGTTGTAGTTATGGGTGAAACGGGTTGTGGAAAAACGTCATTAATACGATACCTGGCAACTGTGTGCGAGATCCCATTCAATGTATTTAGCATTCATTCTGGAATAACCCAGAAGGACATTGTTCAGACAGTGATTGATGAAAACGAACAGTGCCTCGAAAACACGAATAGTCAAAGATGGCTTTTTCTGGATGAAATTAATACGTCTGAAAGTATTGGTCTGATATGTGATGTAATATGTCATCACAAGTGTAAAGGTTTATTGTTAGCACCAAATCTGATCATTATGGGTGCTTGCAATCCGTACAAACTTCGTTCAAAAGACTCAATTATCACAGCCGGTCTGTCAGGTAAGGTAAAAACAGATGACTTATCAAAGCTTGTTTACAGGGTATTGCCACTTCCAGAAATGGTATTAGATTACGTTTGGGACTTTGGTAGTTTGACAGATGCTGACGAACTTAAGTACATTGAACAAATGACAGGGACGGTGTTTGAAGAAAATAAAAAAATGCATATTCTTTTCCGAGATCTAATATCGGAGTCACATCGATTCGTACGTTATCAACACAACACTGTTTATTCAGTCAGCCTCAGAGATGTTGAAAGATGCAAACTGTTAGTAAAATGGTTTACAAAAAACTGGACATCTTCAAAAGAAACACATGAAAAAGATACAATGGATTACAAAAGCATGTTACTTGCTCTGTCTGTTTGTTACCAGAGTCGGTTTGATGATAAAGATGTTCGACGAAAATACATGCAAACCCTAGCAGTTGTATTTACTGAGCACAAAATCAAGAAATCTGAAGAGGACTTGCACAGTGTTATAAGGCATGAATACAACGATCTCTTAAAATACATGGGTCTTCCTCGGGGGACGGCAAGAAATGCAGCACTTCAAGAAAATGTTTTTCTTATAACCGTTTGCATTTTGACCAAAATACCTATTTTCGTTGTTGGAAAGCCTGGATGCAGCAAGTCGTTGGCTATGCAGGTGATCAGAAGCAACCTTAGAGGAAAGGACTCGAAACATAATTTTTTTAAACGATTTCCGCAATTGTATTGTGTATCATTTCAGGGTTCAGAATCCTCTACGTCAGATGGGATATTAAAGGTTTTTAGCAAGGCCGAGGAATATCAAAAGAACAACACAAACGATGCAGTTCTGTCTGTGGTGATCTTAGACGAAGTTGGTTTAGCTGAAGTGTCCAAATTCAATCCATTAAAAGTGTTGCATAGTCTCTTAGAACCAGATGGTAGATGTATCCCTAATGTTGCTGTGGTGGGAATATCAAACTGGGCTCTAGATGCTTCGAAAATGAACAGAGGAATTACTTTGTCACGACCTGATATGGACGATGAAGAATTATTTGAAACAGCGGTATCCATAAGTAAGTCATTTATTGAAAGTAAGAAAACAAAGGGATTAGGTTGTTCAACTATATCAATTGACAAATTGATCCCCGACTTAAAAGACACCGCAACCTCTTACCGAAACTATACCAAGCACCTTCAATTCAAAAATTTCCACGGTCTGAGAGACTACTACGCCCTTGTAAAATGCATAGCAAAGGAGTATGTGAAGTCTCCAAAGAAACCACACGTAGAATTGATCAGATTAGGGCTAGAAAGAAATTTTGGAGGGTTGAGCATTGAAAAGCAAAGCTTGATGGACCACTTTTGTCAGTTACTTGGGCAAACATATCCACAAACAATCAGTGTTAAGGAAATTATTAAGGATAATATTCAAGATAAAGAGGCCCGACATCTTATGATTATCACAGAAGGAGAATCCGTACGTGAGACACTCGAACACACTTTTGACGAATGTGATCGTAAGCAGCGAGAAGTCATTTTTGGAAGTCAATTTCAAGAAGATTTAACAGATGATTATCATTATAGAATGTTAAGCAGGATAATTCTCTGTATGGAACAAGGCATGCTTTTGATATTAAAAGACTTAGATGGTATATACGGAAGTTTATATGACATGTTAAACCAAAATTACACAACTATAGGAAAGAAAAACAATTGCAGGGTCGCATTGGGCCCATACAGTAACCCGTTTTGTCACGTGGCTGACACATTCAGATGTATTGTTATTGTCGAATCTAAACGACTGTATACAATAGATCCACCATTTCTTAATCGATTTGAAAAACAAGCTTTATCGATCAGAGACTTTATGTCTTGTGAAGACAGACAGTGCATGAATCAGCTTAATGATCTTGTGCATGGAATGTCATTGATTCAAGGGACACAGTTCTCGAAAGAAGATGTGTTTCCTTACTTCAATGACGAACTTTTAGCTTCACTGGCAATTTTAAGCTCGAAATCCAATCTAGTCGACAAGGTCGCTTTCTGCGAAAGAAAACTGTTGTGGTTAATCAAACCCGACTCCCTTATCCGGCTACACAGGGTAAATGATAAAAAAATTCGAGATAAGTGTCGGAAACTGAAAGAAACATATTTTCGTCTGCCAATTCATAGTGGATTAAGGTCATTCATAGATTATCAGAAAAAAACATTCAAAATCAAACAATTTGACGATAATTTACACTTACAGTAATGTTCACACTTGTTTAGGTAAAGAGTTAGAAGGTCTAGACGTACAAACAGAGAAGATAAACACATTTAAATCCGAAAAGCAGCTTTCTGCTAGGCTTTCACATTTCTGGAATGATACAAAAACAGAAATATTGATAGTTCATTGCCATGCCATTGATGAAGCGCCTCATATATTGCTGGCAAAAACCCTAATAGAACAATCCCAACGGGAATTTAAAAGCGATGCTTCCCAGAAACGTGTTTACTACATCATTCATCTGGGCGGCCGTGGCAGTGGTACTGTAGGTATAGATCAAATAAATTTTTCATCGAAATGGGAATTAGTGACAATGGAAAGATTAGAAAAGTGTCATATTGGCCTGCAACAGTTATGTTCTTCCAAATTGCAAGTAACAATAGAGCAAATGATGCCTTTTTCCAAACTAATTGCAGATCAGCTGTTTTGGGCATTTTCGAGAATCAGATACGGGCAACGAGGAAGAAATAATGAAAGTATAGAAAAAATAATAAAAGAAATTGAATCGAATCATGAACTTTTAAGCGAACTAGAACATAAGGTTGTTCAACAGATACAAAAAGATACACGCGGAGATGACGATACTTATTGGTGGATAGATGTTGCATGTGACTTCAACGCCATTGTTACAAATGTGTTTTTTTACGGAAGCACTTCAGAAACGTGTTTTACACACAATTCAAATTCCGTTAGCGAAAATCATATTCCGATTGGAAGAACATGGCGCTCTGTTTTCATTTACTTTATTAGATGAAGCAACAGAAATGCGTCGAAAATGTTGGCGAAAATATTTTTATGATGAACGACATTTCGTGCTTGACGACGTTCTACAAGAAACTGGACCAGGATGTTATTACTGTGGAACACCTGACATGAACTTTAAACTGCCATTTGTTAATGCTATATTTAACAAATTGCATTCGCAGTTTGAATCTTTTAAACATGAAGTCATGAAGACAAAAGTAACGTGTGAAGTGATTAATGATGATGACATTCCTTTAAATGTGTTAACAGAGTTGTTTGATATGCAGAGAGAATTAATGTTACCCGATTTACAAAAGCATAATGTTTATGATGATCTAAAACAGCACGCAAATGAAGATTATCTTTATGACTTTTGCAACCTATTCTCAAATGTTCTGGGTCTACAACTATCAGAGCAATCAAGAATTGAATATACAAAGTGGGCTGTAATGCGTGTAATGAAAACATATAAGGAGCATCCGCAGCCCTTCGATGACGAAGTTCCTTTTATTCATTGTTGTGTTTGGATGCATTCTGATTTGCTAAGAGACATACTGCATTTATTTGAAACATACGAAGCTGTCTACAGACTTAAAGGTATAGAAGATGCTCATAAACAGTGTGCATCCCATTTCCTTGTCGCTGAGATACCTTCAGACAAAGCAGAAGCCTTAGCTAACATTAATTTAGCGAGTATTGATTCGTCAGTTGAAAGTCTCGCGGAACAAGATGAAAGAGGCATACCAATAGACAACACATATGTCCCAGCAAACATAGAACCAGATCAAAGCACCGACAACAAACAAACATGCAACACACTAGTTACTACTTCAACCAGTACAGAAATTATGGTTAGCGCCAATGAAGTTGATAGTTCATGTGAAAGTTCCAAAAAAACTCCAATGTACGAAAAGTTTACATCTTTGGTAAAAGAAATATGCCTGGAATTAGTCCCCACCAACGATTCATCAGAGTTGTTTCGTAAGCCTATAGAATGGCACATTTTAGCCAAACAAGTTCTTTTAAGTGGTGGAAATATCTCAAATGAATGTAAAGAATGTCAAGCTTTAAAAATAATATGTGAATTATTCCCATGTTTGGAGATTGAACAAAGTAAAACAAACAACCTTTCTGAAGCGTTGCGTGACGGAAATCTTGATTCTGACAAGGTGCGTAAAGCATTTTCAGATATCATTGAATGTAGTTTAGATAGTGAGCTTCAGTTAGTCGCCGTCAAATCAATTCGACAATATTTAGTTAGTTGTCTTACTGTAGACGCATCTACACGGGCACTTGAACTTCCCTGTGAACTCGTTTTAAAACGACCTAGTTTTGATGTGCACGTACACCGCTTAATTGTTCCTTTTTCATGTGCGGTTCAATTTGAAGTTGAAACTAATTTAGAAATGAAAGGAAAATACATACTTACACAACTTATCGTTGAACCCGATTCTAAATTTGAAGGTAACAGCTTGTTTGCGTGTTTAAACGAAACAACTCACATGCTTCTTCGGCAGAATAGAATAGACAGTCCATTTATCATTATGCTTATTGATATATTTCAAAAATGTTTGTCAGATGACATAAACACGTTCTTGAGTGATATCGAACACATTGTACTTAAGTCAGGACAGGTGCTTCAGAAATACAACCCCCAAAACGGAGACCTACGACTTTTAATTGCTGTTGCATTTTTAAAGATGGCTATGTTAGAAGCCCGTGAAAATGTTGCATTAAACATTTGGAATCGGACTTTTAACGGATTGGAGAACTATTCAGTCGTTAATCCAATACATTTGTTTTTTCTACGAACATTCGAGGATGTCAAATCAATATCTAAAATAAAAGAAAATTGCAAATCTCTGTCGAGTGGAATAACATCACTGAACAATGTAATGTGGATTGAAAGGTATGAATTGACTTGTTTAGAAAACAACCCATTTTATGTTATTCTTGATTCCGATCGGGTTCGTTTGATGAACACATGTGCAGTTGAAAGAAATGAAAATATGTATGAGTTTTCAAAGAACGTCAAGTCGTTTATCAGTCAAATTGTGGAGTCGTTCGACAAAAATCATGTTCCAATATACGTAAATGCGTTAGCGGTAACCAACTTGTATCTCAGCAAACGTCGAACCACTGACGCGAGCATGAAGCTTTATGCATCCGAATTGGTATTAAACACTTCTGCTTTCTCACAACGGCAGCAGAAATTCATTCAATGTATTGTTGGCCTTAAAAAAATTGCCGTGCAAAGTTACATTATAGATTCCACAACAGATGATGAGCACTATATGATAAACTACGTTTTAGTAACTTTGCATGCATACACGTTGTGTAGTAATGTTAACTCACTACTGATGACATGTCTAATAAATGCACCGGCACTTGGAAAAATGTATCTTCCAGGATTTCCAGATACATATAACTTAAAGAATACAGAAAAATACTGCTTACCTATTTTGGAATGTGCATGCGGACGAATTTTATACATCAAAGATGACAGTTTAAGAAATAAAAAATGCACTTCATGTGGATATGAGTTGGACAACAGCATTCATTTGAAATTTATCGAACATATTGGATACGTATCCAAACATTCAACTGGATTTACAGGTGTTAACATTAACCCTGAGTCACTGTTAACGCGGCGATTAACTCGTATTTCACCCCTCTCAAGTACAATTCTTCAGTGGTTTATTTTTGGAAGTATTCAAGGCTCATTGGCGTTTAATTTTCAAACGGAAGATCAAGTCAAATTTGTTTTGGGGTGTGACAATCCTGCACAATATTTGGACGTTAAAGTCATGTCTGTCTGGAGAAACCTAAAATTGCTTACAAACTTCAATGATCTTCAGTTGGGCATATACTTACTGCTAATTGCCCGGGAGAGTAGTATCTACTTGTTTCAGGATAACATTGCGCTTGAGACGCATGCAATGAGATGTGATTATGAACAAAAAGTTGATCTAATTGTAAAACGTCTGGATGAAAGCAAACATGTCCGTGTACATCAATGTATTCGTAACTGCGATGTATCTCACGGACTTTCGCCTGAATCGGCGGAATTAAAAATTCGGGAATCAAACCTACCTGACGGTAAAGACATAGCCAACCTCTTCAGATTGGCGTCATGTGCAAGCCAACATGATTTTATTACAAAACTTTTCAACACCGTTAGTTGCAACGACGTTCCCTATCCGTTTTTGATGTCAATAGTTGAACACGAGCAGCTTCTGTATCTACCGCAGTATATATATGATATAGTACATTGGCACTTGGCAACAGTAATGGCAATCAACTTTAAACTAAAAAGTCATACTTATCTTGAATATGAAGTTGATAAATTTCGTAAAGAAATCACCGATTCATCGTTACAAAAAATTATCAAGACACGATTTGAAACTTTAAAAAAAGCAATGAAGAACACGAATGAAGTGTCGCATATGTTTGGAATTCGCCTTTCAAGTATCACAGATGGCACCTTATTGAAAGACTGCCTTATATTAGATACAAACTCTAATGTATACAAGGCACTCCACATGTTGGTTAATATACAGAATAGCTTTATTGTAAAAGCAATGCAAATGTCATTTAATTGTAGACATCTGCAGTTCTTGTGCACAACAGAGAATGTTGCAAATGTATCAAAGATTTCACTTGTTGAAGTGACGACTGGTGTTCTCACTGACGCAAGTAATGCTCTAGAAGAAAGTTTGAAAGGAAATCTTGTTAAATTAAACCATTCTTGGGTAGATCTCATTTCTGTAGAATCACACAGCTCACTGAAATATGGCTGTGGTTTTGATATTGAATACAATTTCGATCGAATCGAAAAACGGTTAGCGGAGTCATTATTGTTTGGAAAATCTGTTATTGATCTTGATTTTAATCGCCTTCCCCATATCGTATTTGTTGATGAGCTGTATAAAACATTTTTTTCGCTTGTGGAAGATATACGAGTTGCCTGTCCACAACAAGAACTTCCGGTTATTGTGGAAGATTTAATTCGGGAAAGCGCATCAAAGAACAATGGCATGCCGACAGAACTTATAAACGAACTAGATGTACTTATGACCGTTATGAAAAGAACAAAAATAGAGCCATGTACTTTGTTTGATACGTACATTGATACACGACGAAACACTATTGGGAAACATTTACCTGTGCAACATTTAAAGTCAACACAACAAACGTTACAAGTTTGTCATATCATCGGTCTGCATGAACTGTTAGAAGAAATCTGCACTGATCAACTTCTTGACGGCATAAACGATGACTACAAGGTTCCTCTTGATAAAAGTTCTGAAAATCATTTTCGGAACATGCATTTAAATTTAAAAGATTCATTTTCATTAGAACATTTGGAGATTACTTTAAAAGCTTTAAAACGATTCTATTATCGTTGTATTGAAATCGGAAACATGGATACCAAACAAATCGTCGCCCACCACCTGGCACACGAGTCATTTTGGCCAGCAGGGGTATACACGAAAGGAAGACTACACATAAAAGGCCGGGACATGGGCATATCAGAAATAATTTCAGACGCAATATGTGTTGGCAACATTGGTTCGCTGGTGGCTTTACTAACCGAAATTGTGAAGGTATGTTTGGCATAGATATTTGCTCAGTATTTTGTATACAAATTAGCCATGAAAACAATTATTCATTAATATGCAGTAGTAATTGTGTCTTCAATAAAACATAAGTTTAATAGTAGTGATTTTAAATAATATAAAAAGGCAAAATGGCTTTATTGTCCAATTGATATATAGTTTAACATGTATATCTTCTTGTGATTTGTGTTTCAAAATCGTGGTTCATGCTATTGTGTGTTAACGCAGAAACACAGAGAAGACGCTGACAAACCTTTCAATACGTCCATGGATTCGTTTAAAAGTACCAAAAAATCGCAGCAACCCACAAGAAAAGGACTACAGACAAAATTTGCAAAAAAATGAGGCACATGTAAAAGCCAACAAAACAAGGTACAATTTGTTCTTTGTACTGTTGACGTTCCGCTAAATGTTGGCGTTCATTAGCGTAACCGACGTCAAGACGTTTTTTGTGAATATTGACAGCGTTACGCTCAGTTTTGTGCGTGTGTACTTGTCTCTTTCTTAAAATATGACCCGTATAATTAATTAGTTATGTTCTAGTGGCCGAGATCTATTCCTGTTAATCGTGTCTGCATTTACATTATAATATTTTTATTTTGAAGCTTTTACTTCGTTCTTCTTTTTCTCGCGGTAGTAGGCCGCATTTTCGGCCCCGGTGGCAAATTTCATCTGAATAATACATTAATAAAAACGTCTCATAAACTTTTATTTCTAGTTAACATTATAATAAAAAATAGTAAAAGTATGTTGTTTAGTTATAAAAAGCGGTAATCTTTCTAATATGAAAGGGAATTGTAATGTGATTAGAACCATATTAACAAACGTAACGCGGACGTTACGTTTATTTGGCAGTGTGACAATTCCGCTAGATTAGCGAAATGTTTTGTCTTCAACCAATACATCGTTTAACATCTTCTCTATGCATGTTTCTTATAGCTAAATATATGTTCTTTTATGAAGTTACCTTTTTTATGTAAAAATGTACGTTTTCGGTAGATCATTAATTTCTTACAAAACTTATTTTTTGTGCGTTTTTGTCATGTGTGACATTTTCGCTAGATACAGAAATGAAATTATTAAACATGCTATACAAATTCAAACTGCAATGACATTTACATTACACAAAATTACAGTAAATATACTTTGTACTGAGCGGTTTTAATAAATTTTGTATTTATTTTTAATTTTTAATTCAGATCACATTTAATACAATATCAAACAAGAAAACGAAATCTTACGTTTAAGTCTTCAAGCTTGAAAACGGCATTTTCCGCTTGTTAACTTGATTTCCGTCGAATACTTGTTTTGACGTCTTGTTCGGTTGACGTCACGTCAATAGTTGGCAGCAAATTGACGTTTTGTTATTTTTTAACGATATTTTCAAAAGCGCTGAAGTAAGATTTGTTACATCTTAAATGACGTTTTTTTTACGTTCCCTATAACTTGACACTAAATAAAACATACTTTTAAATAAAACATCATAAATGCATTTCAATCATCTGGAAAAGAATTTATTATATTTTCCGTTGATATAAAATTTATAACAAATAATTGAACATAACTATTTTAAATATACATTAAGTAACAGGGATACATCCATTTTCACGATGAACGCCAACATTGAGCGGAACGTCTGTTATGTTCAATACTATTGTGTCCTGCTTTAATGCTTATGTTCTAAACTTTACCTTAAACTGTATGTTTTGAATACTAGACTACATATACACGTATTCGGACATGACATCCAAACATAATAAAATACAGTATGATACATGTACACTACAATACAATTCGATACACACAATAGCTTTATATGTAATCTGAAGCCTCCAGCCCACACAATTTGATAATTAAATATTTAGACTAAAATTAAGTATTTCACGAAACAATTTAAGTACACGCTGTGTACATGCATTTTGATATAAGTATGGCAAACATATAAATAGGTATAACTATCACATGAGGAATACCGACACATTTTAACAATACAGATACAAGGTATATAATCCCCAACACTATAATATTGTTAGGCAATGTTTCTTTAACCATCGTAAAAAATATGTTTAAAGGTACCAGGGTCAAGTTTAAGGGCACCATGGCCAGTTTTCCAAGAACAACAAGAATCACGCGAAAAAGACGCAACGTACACAAAACTTGAACATTTTTATATTTTAATATTTTTTGTTTATAAATACGATCACTCCAACATATGCAAATTGTAAAAATAGTTACGCCACAACTCCCCCAACAATAAATAAAAATGAGCACCGTCCTCATTCTGAAGAATTGTTTAAAATAATGAAAAGTGACGTTATCCCTCGTGTCATATAAACTTTAATAGTAAATTATTACTACAAGTACTATAGTTGTTTAATAGTCCAGCAAAGCTTTGGATGATATTGTTTGGATAAAAAAGTTATTTTCAGTTTAGTCAAACTGAATAATTTCACAGTTTTGCCAATGTAAAAAGTCATTTACAACAAGATCTTATATACACTACATTATTATGGCAAAACTGGAGCCAAGTGTATACGAGTCACTCGGTCGGTTTGTCTTTTTCGTCGGTTTGTCGATCAGGCAAGGAAATTCCCCCATATATTGATACAAGTTTATGGATCGAACTGCTTTCACTTTTCTCGTGGGATTAAAATGAAACTTGACATGTGCCATGTACATGGAGAAAAGATGTGCAAGCCACATCATAAAGTGTTTGTCTCTACAATGTTACATGTTGGTGGAAAGAACCACTCCGTCACTTCATATGTGATTGAAAATGATACTCGACATATGTAATCTACATAAACTGTTGATGCTCAATACATGTACAACGTTTGTTTATGCACAACGCCCTGCAAAACAGAGTTATTTGGCCTTAAACATTCCGATTCTAAAGGTGATTGTCTATATACAATTTTGTTGATGAACTTCGTCAATATTTATGCTCCCCTAAAGAGAGCATATAGTCGCCACTTTGTCAATCCGTATGTGTGTCCGTCCGTCCGTCCGTCCCAACTTGTCTGGTACGTGTAGGTAGATAAGTCTCTTTGAATGGACGTGATGTGCAGAAAAAAACATATTCCGCCTTGCCTTAATTTTGGATTTTTTGCCTTTCGTTCATTTTATACTACAAACTTTGTCCGGGACATTACTCTGAAACAACTTCAACAGGTACATGTATTAACAAGAAACTCAGTAGGTAAACCAATCTACTGAGACTCCCAAATTTCCTTCCACTTAATATGCGATTGGGCAACACATTTGACATACGTAATCATCAGTACAAAACACATGTCATGTATTGAATGATCCAATCATTACAGAATTATGGCTCTTTGGTCATAGTAAACAATTGATCATGTGCAATGTTACGAGTTTGTGGCGGCTTAATTTCTACACTTGTAATTTACATTAAGTGTAGACACATTGTAGTGAGCATCTATCCAAACTGTACAGAGTTAGGCCCCGTCAACATAAACATATTGTTCCAGTGTTCCAGTAATGGTACACGTTTTCTAAATATCGTATTTGATATTTGACCCATATGTAATCTAGATGTAGTGCACATGCGCAAGACAGTATTTGTGTTCATTTTATGCATGTAATGGTCATGCACCTTTGAACATATTCAATAATATCTGCACACATTGGTACACGTTTGAAAAGGGAACTACTGCTACATGTGTTTTACTTATTTTCAACTTAGCTGCCATTCCTGTGACAAAGCGATGCGGGGGTAGTAGTCACATAAGTCACACGAGTCTCTGATAACTAGTAATTCTACCAGATTTTAGGTAAAAGCATTTACTTATTTACTGTTATATGTTACAGCGTTTCAGCAGATGTTTGTCACGTTTATGAAGATTTACGTCGCGTGTAAGTGTTCGTTAACCAGATGCATTTGCCATGTACATTTACCGGTACCACGATGGTGGTTGACAGA
>Ga0224511_10000388_pt1 | contig 20269 bp, 18 predicted proteins | sample SF_May12_sed_USG_2_FD_169988 | JGI IMG/M metagenome (GOLD analysis project Ga0224511, IMG submission 169988) | Sediment microbial communities from San Francisco Bay, California, United States - SF_May12_sed_USGS_8_1 | ecosystem: Environmental > Aquatic > Marine > Sediment | place: USA...
TTTGTTGAAATAGGTACGGTGACACCACGTGCTCAGCCAGGTAACCCAAAGCCCCGATTATTCAGGCTTGAGGCCGATGAGGCAATTATCAACCGCATGGGATTCAATAACCAGGGTGTTGAATACCTTATTGATCATGTTAAGCAAAGTCAGCGACGATGTGTGTTGGGCATTAATATTGGTAAAAATCGTGATACCTCTTTAGAAAATGCGGTGGATGATTACTGTTCTGCCTTAAATCAGGTTTACCCTTACGCTGATTATGTCACTATCAATATTTCATCGCCGAATACACCAGGTTTGCGAGATTTGCAGCACGGAGAAGAGCTTGAGAGGTTACTTTCAAGCTTAAAATTAGAACAATCCAGATTAAAGGATGTTCATGGCAAGTATGTGCCACTGGCTGTAAAAATTGCTCCAGACCTTGATAGACAGGCCGTTGCAGAGCTGGCAAGGACGTTTATTAAGCTTGATATTGATGGGGTTATTGCTACTAATACGACTAATTCACGAGAAGGTCTGCATGATCTCAGGCAAGGGCAGGAGCAGGGTGGGCTGAGTGGTCGGCCATTAACACAAATGTCAGATCTCGTGCTTGAGTGGCTGGTTGCCGAACTGAAAGGGAAAATTCCTGTGATTGCGGTAGGTGGAGTGTTTTCAGCAGCAGATGCATCCAGGAAGATGGAGTTAGGTGCTGTCCTGGTTCAGGTATATACTGGTTTTATCTATCAGGGGCCGTCTTTGATTAGGGATTGTGCCAGCGTTGGTTCGTAATTCCTCAAAAATGCAATATACTAAGTAGAACGGAGGGTTTTTTCGCTAATCACTCTGTGTATGTTTTCTGATAAAGATGAAATGATAATAACAATAATAGGGAATGGTAATGAGTGATCGGGTTTATTTGTTTGTCGTTGGCATAAGTATACTGGCTGCTTTATATCTTGAATCCAATGCCATGATTTATGTAGTGGTTGTTATTCTATTTTTAGAAGGCTTTTCAGGATGGACGTTACCTCGAATAACGCAGAAAATCAGAAAAAAACAGCTTGAACCAGGACTGCTCAAATTATCTAAAATCCCAAGGTTTAACATTGAATCTTTTCTTGTTTTAAGGCTGGTGCTATCCAGTGTTGTACTTGCCAGTTATGTGGCCGTACACGAATACAATATGGACATGCTCTGGTTCTTTCCATGGTTTATTGGTTTTGCTGTGCTCGGCGCGGGTGTTAGCGGCGTTTGTCCTGTCTATCTGGCAATTAGATGGTTAGGCTTTAAGTAATAAGCTTGATGCAACCAGATAACCTTCCATTTCACCCAAAGCTTCCTGCTCGTATTTCCGGTATTGTTTTTTGGGTGCTGGTGCTCATTAGTTTGATCGTTGCTGTGTCTTTTCTCAATAAAGTTGAGAACGAAATAGAATTAAATCGTAAGGCTAATGTTTATTTATTGGTGCATGAATTAGAAGTAATAATTGATTTCGCTGCACAAAATAAACTAGGCATCAGTAAGATAAAAGAATCGTTAAATAAAAAAATAAATTATTATCAGGAAATAATGAAGTTCTCTTCAGTCCTGGTTTCAGGCTATGAACAAGAGCTTAAATTTGGTCGTTTTAATAGCGATGATGATGAATTTATTTATCAGGTTACTCAATATTCTAATATAGAGGCAGATGATATAACGATTAATGTTTACTTTAAGAATAAAGAAAAAACAGTCGCTAATATTAGAAAAAATATGTTGCTAGGTATTGGCATTGGTATATTTGTTATTGGTTTCTTTTTGCGAGGTGTGTTACATATCATGCTAACACGTCCTTTTACCAACATGCTGGAATCGGCTAAAGGCTTTACTCTAGGTGATGAATCTCTCCGGTTTAATGAATCACGTCAGGATGAATTTGGTTATTTAGGGCGTTTTATTAATCATGCACTGGAATCAATACTAGATCAGCAAGAGGCTTTAGTGCACGCACTTGAACGAGCGTCGAAATCTGAAGTGGCGCTCAGTGTAGAAAAAGAAATGGCTGAGGTGACACTGCACTCTATTACTGACTCTGTATTAACAGTTGATCGAGAAGGTGTAGTGACATTTATTAATCCTGCTGCAGAGAAACTACTCGGGCATACACTTGAAGAATCTATCGGCATGCCTTTTTCTAAAGTGCTTAACATGGTTGATGAATCCTCTGATCTTCTTGATATTGACCTTGTTAAAGCCTGCTTTGAAAAGGGTGGTATTGTTGAGTTTCCAGATCAATCTTCTTTGGTAAATAAGAATTTAGCTTCGATTGCAGTCGAAGCTTCCGCTGCACCAATGAAAAATGAGCAGGGTGATTTGTTGGGTGCTGTAGTTGTAATTCAGGATGTCAGTCATACCCGGAAATTAACCAGTCAATTATCTTATCAGGCTAGTCACGATGAATTGACAGGTTTGTATAATAGGCGAAAATTTGAAAGCCATTTAAAAGAAATACTGGTTAATATAAAAGATGAGGATAGACATCATGTTTTGCTTTATCTTGATTTAGATCAATTTAAGATCGTTAATGATACCTGTGGACATATAGCTGGTGATGAATTACTTCAGCAGTTGCCTCTAATCTTTAATAAAATATTGCGCAGTGGTGATGTAGTTGCCAGATTGGGTGGTGATGAGTTTGGGGTTTTGCTTGAAAATTGTAGCCTTGAAAAGGCAATATTAATTGCAGACAAAATTCGTGAGCAGATTAAAGAGTTTCGTTTTGTATGGGTTGATAAAACTTTTGAAATTGGTGCAAGCATAGGTCTTGTTGGTATCGATTCAGAGCATGCCGATATGACCCATATCTTAAGCTCGGCGGATGTGGCTTGTTATGCGGCTAAGGATGCGGGTAGAAATCGTGTTCATGTCTATGAAGATTCTGATGAGATCGTTTCAAAGCGGCATGGTGAAATGCACTGGACAGCACGTATTGTTCAGGCCATAGAAGAAGACCGTTTTGTTTTGTATCTGCAAAATATTGTTAATATTAAAACCGCCGAGATAGAACATGTTGAAGTGTTGGTGCGAATGATCGGTGAGGATGGTGGAATTATCCTTCCTGGTGCTTTTTTGCCAGCAGCTGAGCGTTATAATCTAATGTCGACTATTGATCGTTGGGTGATTAGTCGTGTCTTTCAATTAATGGGAACAAATCGAGATCAGTTTGACAATTCTCTGAATATGGTTGCGATTAATTTATCAGGTGATTCGCTAGGTGACGATGGATTGCTGGATTTTATTTATGCGGAGAAAGAAAAGTACAATGTTTCTCTGGATAGAATTTGTTTTGAGATAACTGAAACAGTAGCAATCAGCAACCTTAGCCACGCAGTTGTTTTTATTGATCAGCTTAAAAAGCATGGTTGCAAATTTTCATTAGATGATTTTGGTAGTGGCTTAAGCTCCTTTGCTTATCTAAAATCGCTGCCTGTTCACTATCTGAAGATTGATGGTTCTTTTGTCAGGGATATTAGTAATGATGAAATTGACAGGGCTATGGTTAAATCAATTCAACAAGTGGCTAAGGCAATGGATTTAATGACAATTGCTGAATGGGTAGAAGATGAGAAAACTTTCAATATTCTTAAGGTTTTGGGTGTTGATTGTGCGCAGGGTAATTATCTTATGGCCGCAAAAAAGATTTCCTGAAAGAATTTATTTTTTTATACTCGTTAATAATCAGGAGTTCTCTTATATAAACAATCTTCGAACCTGTCGGTCGGGAAATCCTTGCTTCCATGCTTCATTGAAAAAAATATCTAATTTATTTGTTCTTTGTGGCGACATAAAATTAACCGATGCTTCATAATTATTTTTCTTATTTCTTAAGCGATATAACATACCAGTCCCATCTACGGTCATAAAGCTATTTTCATTATTTTTGTGTGCATCGCCTGGATTTTTTATAGAAATGGAGCTGGTTAGTTTTTGTGAAATGCGTATCAGGCAATGACCATTTTTTATTGCTTTTGTTGAGTCCTCTACAATGATGCGTATCTGAGAACCAGGGTGTCGAATGACAAGATTTGTAATGTGGTTTTCAAACTCATTGTTATTGTAGATTGAATTTTCAAGGTCATGTGTAAAAATGTTGATTCTATAACGAGCTTGTTCAGCCAGAGATAATGCGGCATTTTTATTTTCTTCAATATTGCTTAGCTGGATTTCTGCTTGAGTTTCACCCAGTTTGAAGTAGTCAGGGATTTCTGTGCAGTATGGAATAGAAGGAATAATCCGCATAATATTAATCCTTATTATTGATTAGTAACTTATACATGGCTCTATGAGCTATTCCTGCATCTATAAATTCAGCACCATTTTTAATGAAATTAAATCGCTCATAGAAACCAATGGCTTTTTTTTGTGCATGTAGGTAGACCATGTTATAGCCATTTTTTCTAGCCTGTAATAATATTTCTGTTAGTAATTGTGTGCCAACACCCTTATTGCGCTGTTCTTTTGTAACGGCCATCCGACCGATCTGCCCATCAGGTTTAAGTCTTGCAGTGGCAATGGCTTTGTTATTGTACAGGGCAAGAAAATGTATCGACTGTTCATCAAACTCATCCCACTCTAGTTCAACAGGAACATGTTGTTCATTGATGAATACATCAGTTCGAATTTGTTTTAATTCCTGTTTGCTTTGTTTCCAATTTGTAATTACGAATTGAATATCGTTTATCATGATTCGTCAAAAGAGAATGTAGTTAAATACCGCCTGAAAAATATCAGGCGATATTTTATGCGTTAGATGCTTTTGGCCTGTTGTTCAGCATTGCCAATGTAATTTTGTGGTGTCAGTTCTAGCAGACGTTGGCGAGCTTCTTCTGGGATTTTCAGGGTTTTTATGAAGTCGTGCATGTCTTCACGATTAATGCCTTTTCCGCGCGTCATTTCCTTAAGTTTTTCATAAGGATTTTCAATTCCATAGCGACGCATTACAGTCTGAATGGGTTCAGCTAAAACTTCCCAGCTATTATTCAGGTCATCATTTAATCTTTGCTCATTAACTTCCAGCTTGTTAAGTCCCCTGTTCAAAGACTGGTAGGCGATCATGCTGTGCGCAAAACCAACGCCCAGGGTTCGTAGAACTGTTGAGTCGGTTAAATCTCGTTGCCAACGTGAGATGGGTAGTTTTATTGATAGGTGACCAAATAGTGCGTTGGCAATACCAAAGTTACCCTCGGCATTTTCAAAATCAATAGGGTTCACTTTATGTGGCATAGTCGATGAACCAACTTCACCAGCAATAGTTTTTTGTTTGAAATATCCTAACGAGATATAAGCCCAAAGGTCACGACATAAATCGATAAGAATAGTGTTAAAGCGGCTGATAGCATCAAACATTTCTGCCATATAATCGTGTGGTTCAATCTGGATGGTATAAGGATTCATGGTCAAGCCAATGGAATCAATAAATTTTTCCGCAAATTCAGGCCAGTTAATTTCGGGGTAAGCGCAATAGTGGGCGTTAAAGTTACCAACAGCACCATTAATTTTTCCAAGTACAACAACATCTGCTGTGATTTTTTGTTGTTGGCGCAAACGGTGAACGACATTAGCGATCTCCTTACCGACTGTCGTAGGAGAAGCTGTCTGGCCATGGGTGCGGCTGAGCATGGGTTGCTCTGCCAGTTCGAGAGACATAGCTTTCAATTTGTCGATGATTTCATCCATGGCTGGCAGGATGACCGTGTCACGGCCAGATTTAAGCATTAATGCATAGGATAAATTATTGATGTCTTCAGAGGTGCAGGCAAAGTGCAGGAATTCAGAAACGGCTTCAAGTTGTTTATTGCCCTGAATTTTTTCTTTAAGGAAGTACTCAACCGCCTTTACATCATGGTTAGTCGTGCTTTCAATATTTTTTACTCGTTGGGCATCTTCAGTGCTGAAATTATCAACAATATTATTTAGCAGGTTATTGCTGTGTTCATCAAAAGTGGGGACTTCATTGATTTCAGGGTTGTTTGCCAAAGCCTGTAACCAGCGTACTTCAACCAGCACTCGGTGATGGATTAAACCAAATTCACTGAATAAAGGACGTAGATCGGCAGTTTTAGAGCCGTAGCGACCATCAGTGGGGGAGATGGCGGTGAGTTCGTTTAATTCCATCGTGTTGCTCATTGTGTTGATTCCGGTAAAGTAATGTTTTTCGATAAGGATACGTAATATGTCTACGTAAATTGGCGTATTATACAGTGAGCGTTTTGTACGACAAAGTTTTAAATGAGTGGAGAAAATAATGACAAAAACACGCACAGTTAAAGACAGTATGGGTGAACTAGAGGTGCCGGAAGCGGCCTGTTATGGTGCTCAGACCCAGCGTGCGATTGATAATTTCCCTATTAGTGGCCTGACCATGCCGAGTGCTTTTCTACAGGCTTTAGGCAGGGTAAAACTGGCCTGTGCCAAAGCAAATAACAAAATCGGTGGGTTGGACGATGAACGTTACCAGCATATTAGTGATGTTTGTCAGCAAATGATTGCTGCTGAACTGGATTCAGAGTTCCCCATTGACGTTTTCCAGACAGGTTCAGGCACCAGTACTAACATGAATGCTAATGAGGTGATTGCTTATTTAGCATCACAAAAATCTGCGATTGATGTGCACCCCAATGATCATGTCAATATGAGTCAGAGTTCCAATGATGTCATTCCAACCGCCATCCACGTCAGTGCCAGCATTGCCTGTGAACAACGCCTGTTGCCAGCATTGATACACCTGGAAAATATTATTGGAAGCAGGGCCAGTGAATTACAGGATGTGGTGACAACAGGGCGAACCCACTTAATGGATGCTATGCCAATTACACTAGGTCAGGAGTTAGGTGGCTGGACTGCACAGGTTCGTAGTGGTATTGATCGTCTTCAGCATGCCCTGCCAGCAATGAAAAAACTGGCTATCGGTGGCACGGCAGTGGGTACGGGTATTAATGCAGCAGGGGAGTTTGGTTCATTGGTTGCCGATTCTCTGGAACAGCAGACGGGCTTGCGATTTAGTGTTGCTGATAATCGTTTTGAAAATATGAGTACACAGGACTCAGCTGTCTCATTAAGCGGACAATTAAAAACAGTCGCTGTGAGTTTGCTAAAAATATCCAATGATTTACGCTGGATGAACAGTGGGCCATTGGCGGGTATTGGTGAGATAGCCTTACCTGCTTTACAGCCAGGTAGTAGTATTATGCCTGGCAAAGTGAATCCCGTTATTCCAGAAGCAGTTGCCATGGTTTGTGCAAAAGTGATTGGTAATGATGCATCGATTACTATTGCAGGTCAGTCGGGTAATTTTCAATTGAATGTAATGTTGCCCCTGGTGGCTTATGATTTATTACAGAGTATCGATTTGCTTGCTTCAGCAACACGCCTGCTGGCAGATAAGGCCATAGCTGGGTTTACTGTTAACCATGAAAATATTGAAAATGCTTTATCGAGAAATCCAATTTTAGTGACAGCGCTTAATCGTGTTATTGGTTATGAGCTGGGTGCTAAAATTGCAAAACAGGCCTATGCAGAAGGACGTGCGGTTATTGATGTCGCTAGTGAACAAACTGATATACCACGACAGGAGTTAGAACGTTTACTAGCGCCTGAAAACCTGACAAAAGGTGGTGTACAGGAATAAACATCTGATGATGTAAACTTTCAAATAATAAAAAACAGGAATTAGGAAATGCAACAAACTATTCAGCGAATTTCACGTTTGAATGAAATTGGTATCAGTCTTTCAGTTGAAAGGAATACTGATATTGTTTGTGAAAGAATTCTACAGGGTGCGATGGAATTAACACATGCCGATGGTGGTAGTTTGTATCGAATGTCAGATGACCAGAAAACACTGGAATTTGTTATTGTCGCTAATCACTCGCTTGGTATTCACATGGGTGGCAGCACTGGAACAGAAATAGATTTTTATCCTATTCAATTATTCATAGATGGTAAAGCCAATACCGGCATGGTGGTGAGTTGTGCTGTTCATGAAGATCGAACCATTAATATTCCAGATGCCTATGATGTTGAAGGGTTTGATTTTTCTGGAACTCGAATGTTTGATAAAAAAACAGGCTATCGAACACAGTCGATTCTGACAGTGCCAATGAAGAACCATGAAGGTGAAATTATTGGTGTACTACAATTAATTAATGCTAAGGATGAGCAGGGTGAAACCAAAGAGTTTTCTGTTGAAGAACGTGAGCTGGCAGAATCACTGGCTTCACAGGCTGCGGTTGCTTTGACCAATAACCGTTTAATAGAAGAACAGAGAGAGTTATTTGAATCTTTTATTAAAATGATTGCGGGTGCTATTGATGAAAAGTCACCTTATACAGGTGGTCACTGTCGTCGCCTACCTGATCTTACTATGATGATTGCTGAGGCCTGTCATAACTCAGATATTGGTGTGCTTAATGATTTTTCCATGAAGGATGAAGATCGTTATGAATTGCGTATTGCAGGATGGCTGCATGATTGTGGCAAAGTAACAACGCCTGAATATGTGATTGATAAAGCAACTAAGTTAGAAACAATTTATGATCGTATCAATACGGTTGATACACGTTTTGATGTTTTAAAACGTGATGCAAAAATTGAGATGCTAGAGCAGAAATTATTACGCTTAACTGAAACGGCTAGCCTGGACTATAGTGATCTGGAACAGGCGTATGAAGAAAAAATTAGACAGCTTGATGATGACCGAGATTTTATTAGAAAAAGCAATATTGGCGGTGAGTTTATGGATGAAGCACTACAGCAGCGAGTTCGTGATATTGCTAAATACCGTTGGCTAAATTCAGATGGTGTTGAAGAAGATTTGTTGAATGATGATGAAGTAATGAATATGGTTGTTCAGAAAGGCACACTGAATGATAGTGAGCGAGAAGTCATTAACAATCATATTGTGATGACAATAAAAATGCTGAAAGAACTACCGTTTCCAAAACATTTATTGAACGTTGTGGAATATGCAGGTGGTCATCATGAGCGTATGGATGGTAAAGGTTATCCTTTAGGATTGACTCGTGATCAGTTGTCTATTCCAGCAAGAATGATGGGTATTGCGGATATTTTTGAGGCGCTAACTTCTAGTGACAGACCTTACAAAAAGGGTAAAAAATTATCTGAATGTTTGCGTATTCTGGGTTTTATGAAGCAGGATGGCCACATTGACCCGGATATCTTTGATGTTTTTATTAAAGAAAAAGTTTATCTACGTTATGCAAAAGAATTTTTGCCGAGTCACCAGATAGATGAAATTGATGAGTCAAAAATTCCGGGCTATGAAATTTAACCAGGGCTCTGGATTTAACCGGCAGCGATGTCCTTGCCTTCTAATTCTGAATGATCAACAGTTTTTAGGCCATCTTTTAAAACGGAGGTGTTAAAACCACGTTCGTTGAGAATGTAAGATGCAGAAGAGCTACGCCTTCCTGTATCGCAATATAAAATGTAATTTTTATTTTTGTCCAGAGTATCAATTTTCATGCGTAGGAAAATTAATGGTAAATGAGTGGCTCCCTTTATATGAGCAGATTGATACTCATTGGGCAAACGTACGTCCAGCCATTCAGCGTCGCCATTGCCTACTGTTTCTTTTGCTGTATCAAGATCAATCATATCTAACATGGGTTCATTAAGTAGAGTTAGAAATTGCTCTTTAGACAAACGACTGAGTGTGCCTTTGCTTAGCATGACAACGGTAGCATTACGTTCAGCATCAGAAATCAGGGCTTCTTCACCAAAAGAAGTACCGGCTTCAAGTTCTGCTAATTTAATATCTTTATCTTGCCCCGGCATTTTTCTGGTGACCATGCAGCGACCCGATTTTACAATGTAGAAATAATCACCGGGCTCGCCCTGTTTAATAATGGCATCACCTGGATTTACTTCGATATCTTCAAGGCTGGTGAAAATAGATTGAATATTAGCAGGCGGAATGCGGCGAAAAGCTTCGGTGTTTAATATACGTGACATCCAGTCACTATCTTCATCAGTGTGTAATTCTTCAACTTGAAAACTGCCCGTTTGATCCCATGTGAGCATCATATCGAGCAGATCTGAATCGATCATGAATGCCACTACATTGGTTTTAGCTACGGCAGTAAAATTTCTTGGGATGATATGAGCAAGTGCTGTTTTGGTATCTTCAGTGCCAGATTCAAGAGTTTTAACTACTTTGCCATTTTCAAGGAGTTCAACAGCGCCATCATGTAGAAAGATATGATCGGCTTTTTTATCGCCCTGAATAAAAATATTATCGCCCTTATTGATTTCGACAATAAGCAGCTTGTCACAAATCTCTCTGAGGTTTTCAGGGTTTAGGGTATCAAGAGGTTGATAGTTGAGTAGATCCTTGGATGTTATCTTCATGCTCGTTACAAAACCTTGTCATTTTTTATATTTATAGATTAATTATGCCACATCTATATTGTTTCATTAGCATTAACCACGAGTGCCTGTTTGCTCAGTAATATCCACATAGACCTTAATCCGCTGACCGGGTTGTAGATATTTACTTTTAATTTTATTCCAACGGTGTAGATCATTGATGCTTACACTATATCTACTGGCAATTCGAGACAGCGAATCTCCATTTCTTACAGTATAAGAGATGGGTTTGATTGAATCAAAAGGTTTACGTAGATTTAAACTGGCCTGTGGTGTTGAGCCACTCTTCCAGATAACAATTTTCTGTCCTTGACGTAGTGGGTCACGTACTGCCATTCCATTCCATTTGGCTAGTTTGTGCATACCTACGCCATATTTTCTCGATAAGCCCCAAAAACTATCACCTTGTTGCACGATATGGGTAATGCGAGTTTTACCCTTACGGGTATTTTTAATGCTGCTAAGGCGCTGTCCCGCACTGAGCGCGTAATCAGTGCGTTTGCGACTGGCAACGGGAATTAGCAAGTGTTTACCAGCGCGAATATTATTGCCACGAATTCGATTGACCTTGCGCAGGTGTTTGATGGTGGTGTCATATTTAACTGCGATCTGGCTGAGCGTCTCACCAGATTTTATACGGTGGCGCTGCCAGCGAATACGGTCTTTATCATCCAGAGTTTCCAGGTTTGCAGTTAAGGTTTCAGCCGCCTCTGCAGGTAAAAGAAGATGATGAGGGCCTTCAGGTGGCGTTGCCCAGCGATTGTAGGCTGGGTTGTAACTGTAAAGTGTATTGAGATCAATTTCAGCGAGTTCTGCAGCTAGAGCCAGATCAATTTGTGAGCCAATATCAATACGCTCAAAACCTGGAACATGGGGAATACACCGCAGAGTGATGTCGTATTGCTCTGGATTACTGATTAGTTCTTTTAGTGCTAGTAGCTTTGGTACGTAACTACGGGTTTCTTTTGGAAGTTTTAGATTCCAGAAATCTGCAGGTTTATTACGTCTCTTATTCTTTTTAATGGCTTTTAGTACAGTGCCTGGGCCAGAATTGTAAGCGGCTAACGCTAGTAACCAGTCACCCTTAAACATTTTGTTGAGATTAGTTAAGAATTTAAGCGCTGCCTGGGTTGAAGCATAAATGTCACGACGACCATCGTACCACCAGTTTTGATTTAAGCCATAGAGGCGGCCCGTAGACGGAATAAACTGCCAAATGCCAGCGGCACGACCGTGAGAATAGGCAAAAGGCTGGAAGGCACTTTCTACGATGGGCAATAAAACTATTTCGGTGGGTATATTGCGTTTCTCAGCTTCACTCACAATATAATGAAGAAATGGTTCGCTGCGCTCCATTACGCGGTGAATATAAGCTTTGTGACCTGTGTACCAGGCCAGTTCAGACTGTACAAGTTTTTGATCACTGTGAGATTCAAGTCTAAAGCCATCACGAATGTGCTGCCAAACGGTCTCATGTGTCTGGTCGGATGAAATGGATGATTCGTATTCCATACCAAAATCATCAAAATCAGATAATTCTGTATCAGATAGTTCCGTGTCGAGTAGATCCTGACTGGTATCGAATGGCAGTGTATCGACTGGAATCCCTGCATTTTCAATTTCGATTGGAGTTGTGCCTTGTTTTACACTGTCGGACTGGCAGGCATTGAGTACGAGAGTAATCAGGCTGATGAAAATAAAGTAAAAAAATCTTGTCGGCATATTTATTATTTTTGTATTTTAATTAAATCAACAACTTTGGTACATTTTACCCTGTTTAAGCTCGTACTGTGGAGATAAAGTTTCGTTTATAGTCCTTATATAGCTGAAATGTTTTTATTTTACGGGATAGAATGGCCAAATTATGAAAGAAACTAATAACTCAGTCATTATTTACACCGATGGTGCCTGTCGTGGTAATCCCGGCCCAGGTGGTTGGGGTGTCAGTCTCAGGTACAATGGCAAGCATAAAAAACTATTTGGCGCTGAAGCTGAAACCACGAACAATCGTATGGAGCTGATGGCAGCCATTATTGCCCTGGAAACACTAACGCGTTCCTGTCCGGTAGTGCTAAATACCGATTCAAAATACGTACTTGAAGGTATTAACAGCTGGATGCCCAACTGGAAAAAGCGGGGCTGGAAAACAGCAGCTAAAAAACCCGTCAAAAATGTCGATCTATGGCAACGACTGGATGCTGCCACTCAAAAACATGAAATTGAGTGGGTCTGGGTGAAGGGGCATTCTGGTGATCCCGGCAATGAACTGGCTGATGAGCTCGCTAATCAGGCTATAGATGAGATGTTGGCCTAATAATGGTGAATAAAACATGAGACAAATCGTACTGGATACTGAAACCACGGGTCTGGATCCTAAACAGGGGCACCGGGTTATTGAAATTGGCTGTGTTGAGCTGGTAGGGCGAAAATTAACCGGCAATAATTACCATCAATACCTGCAGCCCGATCGTGAGAGTGATGAAGCAGCGCTCGAAGTCCACGGTATCACCACAGAGTTTTTGCAGGACAAGCCTCGGTTTGCCGATGCTGTTGATGGTTTTCTGGAATATATCCGGGGTGCGGAGCTCATTATCCACAACGCGCCTTTTGACGTTGGTTTTCTTGACCATGAATTAAAAATGGCTGGCGAACAGTATGGCAGTATCGATACATACTGCAATATCATCGATACCCTGGTGATGGCACGCAAAATGCGTCCAGGACAAAAAAATAATCTGGATGCTCTATGCAAGCATTACGATGTTAACAACACTCACCGTGAACTACATGGTGCTTTACTCGATTCAGAGATCCTTGCTGAAGTTTATTTAATGATGACAGGTGGCCAGGTCACCTTGATGCTAGATAGTGGGCAGGAGGAAACCCAGTCGGGTGCCGTTATTGAGCAACGTCGCCTATCCACTGATAGGGAGCGTTTGACCGTCATAAAAGCAGATGAAACTGAATTGTCAGCACATCAGGATATTATTAAAAATATGGGTGATGTTGGTCTTTGGCAACCTTCTTGAGGGTGTAATGCTGAAAAAAACTGGATTTAGTAAGTTATAGCGTCTATTAACCGGGACAAAGTGAATGATTACCATGGTGTTTATCTGTGTTAGTTATTGTAAATACTTTATACGATCTTAATAAATTCTTTTTGGAGTTTTTTAATGGATACAAATGAGATTGAATTTTTTGAGATTTTCCCCTGGGATAAAAATTTTGAGACAGGTATTGCGCTGATAGATGAGCAGCACAAAAAACTAATTTATATTCTCAATAAACTTGCCGCCCATCTAGCCAACCGTTCAGATGTTGTTATTCTAGATAGTATTTTCGATGAATTACTTGATTACACTGATTATCATTTTAAGACAGAAGAAAAAATATGGAGTGCTCATTTTAAAGATGATGACTGGTATACAACACACGAGAAAACGCACGACTCATTCATAGACAAAGTTATTGCTCTTAAAAAAGAAGAGAATGAAAAACCGTTAGATGATGTTGTGCTAGAGATCGTATCCTTCCTTTCTCAATGGTTGGGTTATCATATTCTCGATACGGACAAACGTATGGCGCATGCTGTGCTGACACTTGAATCAGGTGCATCATTGGAAGAAGCAAAGGTGCACGCTAATGAAATCATGTCAGGATCAATGAAAGTATTAATTGATACTGTACTGGCAATGTATGACAGTCTGTCTATACGTACCCTCGATTTAATGCGAGAAAAAGCATTGCGTAAACAGGCTGAAGCTGCATTATTGGCCAGTGAGGAACGTTGGAAATTTATTCTTGAAGATACCGGTGAGTCAATATGGGACTGGGATATTCTTAAAGGAACAAAACATAGCTCAGACCCCAATGCTGTGGTCTTTGATTTGTTGCTGTTGAATAATGATAAAGACAAACATCCTAATAATGAAAACAATATTAGAATTCATCCTGAAGACATAAGTCGTGTACGTGCAGAATTGCAAGATCATCTGGAAGGGAAAACCGAGTTTTATGCGAACAAACATCGTGTGCTTCGCGAGGATGCTACCTGGTCATGGGTCAGTACGCGGGGTAAGGTCGTTGCTCGTGATGATAATGGTAATGCATTACGTATGGTCGGAACGCACACGGATATTACTGAGCGTGAGATTGGCTCTTTAATTTTTCATCATAGTACCCAGGCTATTGTCGTTACTGATTTAAATAATAATATCATTAGCGTTAACCCTGCTTTTACTGAAATGACGGACTACAGCAAAGCTGATATCTTTGGCAAAAACCTGAAAGCGTTAGTCGCAATAAAACATCAACATATGATCAATGATGAGATTGTTGTTTCGCTTAGTTCTAAAGAAAAGTGGAATGGTGAAATTTTTATTCAAAAGAAAAATGGTGAATTAATTCCAGCTTTAGTAAATATTACATCGGTTAAGACTGTTGAGAAATTTATTGATCATCATATTGTATTATTTTCAGACATTAGTGAGAAAAAACAAATAGAAAGAACTTTGCGTCAGGCTCAGAAAATGGATGCTATAGGTCTACTGACTGGTGGTATCTCACATGATTTTAATAATCTGCTTGCGATTATACTGGGGAACATAGAACTGATTGAGACTCAAGTAACCGATAACGATAAGATTGGTAAATCAGTCGCGGATATAAAAATGGCGGGTCAACGAGGAGCCAAACTAGTTAGTCAGCTTCTTAGTTATTCACGTCAACAACCCAATATGGCTACTGCGCATAATATTAATCATATTATGCGAAAAATGGACAGTTTAATTGCTCGTTCTGTCACGCCAGAGATTGAAGTGAATATGTTATTTTCTGAAAATCTATGGCTAACTAAAATTGATAGCTCTGATTTTGAAGAAGTTGTGCTTAATCTGGTGGTTAATGCGCGAGATGCAATGGTCTCACATGGTGTATTAACTTTGGAAACCAGCAATTGCGTACTTGATGAAGTTTTTTGTTTGGCGCATCTGGGATATAAGCCAGGGGAATATGTAAGACTATCTGTGACTGACAATGGTATGGGAATGTCACTTGAACAGCAGGAGCATATCTTTGAACCATTTTATACGACTAAAGAGCTGGGTAAAGGAACAGGCCTGGGGTTGTCTATGGCATATAGTTTCGTAGATCGTTCTCAGGGATATATCGATGTTAATTCCAGCCCAGAAAAGGGTACAACATTCAATCTTTATTTGCCTAGAACAGAAGTCATTAAGCAACATGAGAAAAATGGTGCTGCGGAGACAGTTTTGCCTGTTAGGGGGAGTGGTACCATTTTAATTGTTGATGATGAGCCTGCTCTAGTTTTACTTTCCAAAGAAATTTTGTCCTCTCATGGTTATAAAGTATTAACGGCTTATTCAGGAAGTGAGGCACTTGATATCATCAAAAATGAAAATAATGTAGATCTATTGTTTAGTGATGTGTTGATGTCAGGTGGTATGAATGGTTATGAGTTAGCCGAGCAGGCACTTGCTTTACAGCCAGACCTTAAGGTTTTATTTGTTTCAGGTTTTGATGGAGATAATTCCATTAAAGAAAAAAATAATTCTCAGGCGTTTACTTTAATTAAAAAGCCATATAACAGTAATACTCTGCTTAGCGAAATTCAGGCATTGTTTGAAGATCAGTAACAATCCACAAAATAAGGGTAATCGCTTTGTATTAAGATGAACAACAGGGAGCAGGTTTGTGAAAGATGATCAGTGGTTGTGTTTTAATATTCGCTGTTTTTCACGATTCCAGTCACGTTCCTTATCCGTAGCACGTTTATCGTGTGCTTTTTTACCCTTGGCGATACCGACATCCATTTTGGCGCGTCCGTTTTTCCAGTACAGCGCTAGTGGCAGGAGTGTGTAGCCCTTGCGTTCAATCTGACCAATAAGACGGTCAATTTCATTGCGATGCATTAACAGCTTGCGGGCACGGGTAGGATTGGGGTGAATATGGGTAGAGGCTGAGAGCAGGGGTGTGATTTGGCCGCCGACCCACATGAGTTCATTTTTGATCACCATGATATAGCTTTCATTGATTTGTACCTGGTTTTCTCGCAGACTTTTGACTTCCCAGCCTTCCAGTACCAGTCCGGCTTCAAAGTTATCTTCCACGGCATAATCGTGTCGCGCCCTACGATTAAGTGCGATGGTATTGGAAGGTGTCTTTTTCTTTTTGTTCTTCTTGGCCATGATATTGATGTTCGGTAAAAGCGAGGCAGAGTATACAGCTTGTGGTTCGTTTTGTACCGTCCTGTTGCTATTCAGGTTTTGCCATTAGCGACTAGATTGTATAATCTGGCGCAAGTTTTTTGTATCAGGTGATTAGAATGACAAGCGAACGGAAATCTATGCATGGGCAGTGGACCAATCGATGGGTCTTTATTTTGGCGGCGACGGGTTCAGCGGTTGGTCTGGGTAATATCTGGAAGTTTCCTTATATCACCGGTGAAAATGGTGGCGGTACCTTTGTTCTAGTTTATCTTGTCTGTATCGCCCTGATTGGTATTCCCATCATGATGGCAGAGATTATGCTGGGGCGCCGAGGCAGGCAAAGCCCGATCAACACCATGAAGACCCTTGCAGAGGAAGAAAAACGTAATGAAAACTGGGTCTGGCTCGGCTGGGTAGGCATGATCGCCGGTTTTCTTATCCTCTCTTATTACAGCGTTATCGCTGGCTGGGCTATGTCCTATGTCTTCCGTACAGCCAGTGGTGTGTTTATTGGAGCCACTGCTGATGGTGTAAATAGCATCTTTGGCGACCTGGTTTCGGATCCTGAGCGTTTACTGGCCTGGCACACCATCTTCATGGTGATGACCATGATCGTAGTTGCCAGGGGTGTAAAACACGGCCTGGAAACAGCGGTTCGTTTTTTAATGCCGGGACTCTTTGTACTGCTACTGATGGTGGTGGCTTATGCTATGACTACAGGCTACTTTATGGAAGGTGTGCGTTTTCTATTTACGCCTGGTGATATTACGCAGGAGGGTGTTCTGATTGCCATGGGACACGCCTTTTTTACCCTGAGTTTGGGTATGGGCGCGATTATGGTCTATGGCTCTTATTTACCCAAAAATACTTCTATAGCTGAGGCAACGATGTTTATTGCGGCAGCGGACACCATCGTTGCATTATTAGCCGGCCTGGCTATTTTTCCTATTGTTTTTGCTAATGGTCTTGAACCGGGAGCCGGTCCTGGCCTGATCTTCAAGACATTGCCCATTGCCTTTGGCCAAATGGAAGCCGGAACACTGGTGGGTACGGCTTTCTTTATCTTATTGTCTTTTGCGGCCTGGACTTCTGCCATTTCATTGATCGAACCAGCCGTTGCCTGGTTGGTAGAAAATAAGGGCTTTAGCCGTCTTTATGCTGCGGTGTGGATGGGTGTTGCCACCTGGGTATTTGGACTGGGCACGGTGTTTTCATTCAATATATTATCGGATAGTACCTGGAGCATTCCCTATTTATTTAAGGATTACAACTTCTTCGAAACACTGGATTATTTAACCTCCAATATTTTGCTACCCCTGGGTGGACTGTTTATTGCTATTTTTGCAGCCTGGTTGATGCGTGAAGAATCAAGTCGAGATGAACTGAAAACCTATGACTGGCTATATAAAATTTGGCGAATACTACTTAGGTACGTTACGCCCGTTGCCGTTATAATTGTATTCCTTAAAGCAGTTAGTGCTATTTAGAATTATTTCAGGATCGCATTTTGACATTGATAAAACGTAGTGCGCTGGTGAATTACTCACCGGAAGAAATGTATGGCCTGGTGAATGACGTTGCTTCATACGCAAAATTTTTGCCCTGGTGTCGATCATCTTCAGTATTGAGCGAAACTGAATCCGAAATGCGTGCTGTGGTTGAAATAGCCAAGGGTGCTTTAAATAAAAGCTTTACCACGCAAAATAGCCTGACAAAAAATAGTCGAATTGAAATGGAATTAGTTGAAGGTCCTTTTAGTCAACTGCATGGTTTCTGGTCATTCGAGCCCTTAAAAACCGAAGGAGCCTGTAAGGTGAATCTTGAGCTGGAATTTAAATTTGATAATACGTTAATGTCGCTGGCGGCAAAACCTGTTTTTACCCAAATAGCTAATTCCCTGGTGGATGCTTTTTGTAAACGTGCAACCGAGGTGTATGGTGAGCGACATTAATACAGCAACAGATACAATCAATGTCGAAGTGGCTTATGCTGAGCCCGATAAGCAATTGATTTTACAGGTGAATGTTGATGCTGGCACGACAGTGGGTGGTGCTATAGTGCAATCGGGGATAATGATGAAGTTTCCTGATCTGGATATTGAAAATAGCAAAGTGGGCATATTTGGTAAAGCCACCAAAATGACAACAGTCCTAAAGGACACTGATCGTGTGGAGATATATCGCCCGTTGATTGCTGATCCCAAGGAAGTGCGTCGTAAACGCGCTGCTGAGGGTAAGGCTACCAAAAAAGGTGGCAGTAGTACTGCCGAGAATTAGTTGAGCTGTTGTAAAGCCCTATTTTTTTGTCTCTATCACTGATTCGATTTCCTTATATTCACTATCATCCATTTTAATCAGCTCATCGTCTTTAAAATACAGCGTTAAACGCGACTGTCTGGCCGGCTCACGTCCATGGACATAAATGTATATATAATCCCAGCGATCAGCATGAAAGGGGTCCTTAAGCGTTGGATTGCCGATTAACGGGGTGATTTCGCTCTTTTTCATGCCTGGACGTATTTTATTCAATGTTTCCCGTTTAATCTCATTGCCCTGCACTACATCTTGCCTGTGGGCATCAGGCAACCAGCCGGCGCATGAGCTTATTAAGGCGATTGAGATCAAAAAAGTAGAAATTTTTTTAAAACGAGTGAAATTAGCCATAGGTATTTTGAGTGAAGTGGTTTAGCATAACGGTTGGGGATACTAACGTATTTATCTTGCATTATCAGTAGAAAATTTACCATGGAATCAAATGATTTAAAAAAAGCAGGCCTAAAAGTAACTTTACCAAGAATGAAAATTCTTGAGTTCCTTGAGGACTCAACAGTTCGGCATCAAAGTGCAGAAGAAATTTATCGAGCATTGCTGGAAGTGGGTGAAGAAGTAGGTTTAGCTACTGTGTATCGTGTATTAACACAGTTTGAAGCCGCCGGTCTGGTTACACGACACCATTTTGAAGGTGGGCAGGCTGTTTTTGAGCTGAGCCAGTCAGGCCATCATGACCATATAGTTTGCGTGACTTGTGGCAAGGTTGAAGAGTTTTTTGATGAAACTATTGAGGCTCAGCAGACTAAAATTGCAGAAACCAAAGGTTATGAAGTTACCGATCATAGTTTGACCTTATATGGTCGTTGCGCTGAGTGTCAGAAACGCTGATTAGAATATTCAGTTTTAAACAAACGATTATGTTTTTTTCATGCTGAGTGCTTTGCACTCATGGCATAATCTGTGTCATGCAAAGCACCCGCCAACATAGTCAGGTCACAGAGCGCTATTCGATTGATGAATACCTGAGCCTGATTACATCTTCCATTAAAGATGACACACTGATTCGCAAAGCCTGTGAAGTGGTCTGGCAGCTCCCTCTCGACAAAAATTTACCCAGCAGCCTCGATGTAGCGCTACTGCTGAGTGAACTCGGCTCAGATGAAACTACACTGATTGTTGGTTTATTGAGTACTACTCAATTGGTTGATTTGCCTGACGGGGCAACGATTGAATCAGTTTTTGGTAATAAAATCAGTGAGATGGTTAAAAATGTCTGTCAGCTTCATGCTTTTCGGGCCTATGATATTGATGAAACTCCCGATCAGGCTGAGCGATTACGTCGTATGTTGTTGTCAATGGTCG
>Ga0224511_10000390_pt1 | contig 20232 bp, 16 predicted proteins | sample SF_May12_sed_USG_2_FD_169988 | JGI IMG/M metagenome (GOLD analysis project Ga0224511, IMG submission 169988) | Sediment microbial communities from San Francisco Bay, California, United States - SF_May12_sed_USGS_8_1 | ecosystem: Environmental > Aquatic > Marine > Sediment | place: USA...
TAAGTCAGGCGTGCGTGTGAGCGCATAAGAGCAGGATAAAACCGGTAATCACGAATCTTCCCCTGCGGCGTAATGCGCATCTCACAAACCATACACAAACGATCCACTTTCGGCTTAAGTGAACACAGCCCATTGGATAGCACTTCCGGCAACATGGGGATCACGCGATTAGGAAAGTAAACCGATGTGCCACGGTTATAGGCTTCTTTATTGAGTTCGCTGTCAGGTTTCACGTAGTGCGATACATCGGCAATGGCCACATACAACTTCCAGCCTTTACCGTCGGGTTCCGCGTAAACGGCGTCATCGAAATCCTTGGCATCGGCACCATCAATAGTCACCAACGGCAAATGCGTAATGTCCGTACGCCCTATTTTGGCTTCGTCTGAAACCGACACGCCCATGGTATTGGCTTCATCCATCACCTCATTGGGCCACTTGTAGGGCAACTCGAATTTACGGATGACCACTTCCACTTCCATGCCTTCGGCCATGTGGTCGCCCAACACTTCAACAATGCGGCCAACCGGTTGAGTGCGGTAAGTGGGTTGCTTGGTCAGCTCCGCCAATACAATCTGCCCGGCGCGGGCATTGCCACTTTCGCCCTGGGGAACCAGCACATCCTGACTGATGCGTTTGTCTTCCGGTATGACATAACCGATAAGACCTTCACTGACATAACGACCAACAACGGTTTTATGCCGATGCTCCAGCACTTCAATGACCACGCCTTCGCGCCGGCCACGACCGTCGACGCCCACCACCCGACCCATGACCCGGTCACCATGCAGAACCTTGCGCATTTCCTTGGGTGCCAGAAAAAGATCCTCGCCTCCTTCGTCAGGGATGAGAAAACCAAAACCGTCGACGTGTCCGGTGACGGTACCGCAGATCATGTCCATTTTTGCCACCAGCCCGTAACGACCCCGGCGATTATTCAGCAGCTGGCCGTCGCGCTCCATGGCCCGCAATCGTCGGCCAAAGGCATCGGTGTCCCGCTCGCCCTGCACATGGAGGGCCTGGGACAGTTCGGCGAAAGACATAGGCTCGCCCTGCTCCGTGAGACAGGCGATAATGGCCTCCCGGCTGGGCACCGGATGGCTGTATTTTTGCGCTTCCCGCTCGGCCATAGGGTCGGTAAAGGACTTGCGGGGTTTCTTCGTTGACATGGATTTTCTCTCTCTGTAGAGTGCGCGACCTATCTCGCGACGCTGATCATACAGCAGTCTGCGGGAAAAGCACTCATGCCGGGGTGGCGGAATTGGTAGACGCGCTAGCTTCAGGTGCTAGTGGGGGTAACCCCGTGGAGGTTCAAGTCCTCTCCTCGGTACCATCGTTAATTTATTAATACTTCAATCAGGCAAGATCTTAAAATAAGGCTCGCAGCAAGCTCATCGGCTGATTTTTCATCCATGACTCGAATTCTTCCAGGGGCATTGGTTCGCCCAGGTAATACCCCTGGGCTATGTCCGCGCCGAGTTCTCTAAGACAGCCCAAAACCGCCTCGGACTCCACGCCTTCGGCGACAACGTCTATTCCCATTCTATCCGCCAGCACCATTACCGAACGAACTATCGCTTCATTGGCGTTATTGCCGACAATATCTCGGACAAAGGTTTTGTCGATTTTGATTTCATCTATGGGTAGCTCTCTCAGGTGTAACAGCGACGAATGTCCCAAACCAAAGTCATCAATGGAAATTCGTATCCCCATGCGTCGTATTTCCTCTATGACAGACAAGACGTGTACTCTATCCATTGTCAGACTCGATTCCGCCACCTCTAGAATAATTCTTTCCGGCGGTGTATTCCATTTGGCCAGCGCTCTCTTTATTGTCTCCACCAGGCTATAGCTGTGAACATCGGAAGGCGAAACGTTGACGGAAATATCCAGCTTTCTCCCCATTGATACCCATTTGCTCTGTTGTTCACAGGCCATATTAATTACCAACTCAGCGATTGAGTTGATAACACCTGTATTCTCCGCTAAATGAATAAACCTGTCGGCGGTTATAGTGCCGAAAGTCGGGTGATTCCATCTTAATAAGGCCTCTCCTCCAATAATCTCACCGTTCTTCAGGCTGATCTTCGGTTGGTAATAAACATCGAATTGCTTGCTCAACACAGCCGCACCGAGATCCGATTCCAGGTTCTGTCCGTCTTCGGCTTCCCTGTCTTTCGTTGCATCATAGAACATGTATCCGCGGCGCTGGTTCTTTGCCGCGTAAAGTGCGATATCCGCCTTGCGCATTAACTCGACCTCATCTTCTCCATCAATCGGGTACAGGGCAATACCTATGCTTATCCCAATATTGAGCGTATGCGTATCAATAATAATCGGCGACTCCATTGCGCGTATTATTTTCTCGGCCACCACAGTGGCTCTTTGGTTGTCATTGACACCGGTTATAATCGCGGCGAACTCATCCCCGCCAAGGCGCGCCACCAGCTTCTGCGACAGTTGATCATCCACCAGATCATCTACACGCATAACCCGGTCCGTTCCACGCATACTGTACATAAGACGAACACCCACCTCCTTCAAGACTTTGTCGCCAATCTGGTGCCCCAAGGTGTCATTGATGATCTTGAACTTATCCATGTCCATCATGAATAGTGCAAACCCGCCACCCTGTTTTTTGTGGGGATCGAACGCCATTCTCAATTTGTCATTAAACAAATACCGGTTCGGCAGATTTGTCAGTTGGTCGGTAAAGGCCATGCTTTCCAGTCTTTTATACAAGTGACTCAACTGCGCGGTCATTTCATTAAAGTTATTGGCCAGATTTTCTATTTCCCTGGTACCGTCAATATCCACTTTGTCAGACAGACTGGATCGGTCTCGGCGTATTCTGGACAATCCTGAGTTCAATTGTTCCAGCGGCCTCATAATTGTTTTGTCCATAATCCAAAGCGCAATCATCACGGCAATCGCCGTTGCAATTCCGACACCCAGCATTACCAACGTGCGCGTTTGCGGAAGCTTCTCGTACAGTGGTTCGATATTTTCCGCGGTTTTAATGACAAGCACCGTATTGTTGTCGTTGGACAGAAGCGGCGACTCGGAAATAAAATAGTCCTTATAGCTGAAAACCTCGCTCCAACCCGCTGACTGATGCAGCAGGTCTCCTGATTCACTATATATACTGATCGGCATACCCATGCTGTCGCCGATTTTTAATAAATTTGTGACAGGATCAGTGACGATAACAAGATAACCTCTTGGGCTCAGGCCGCCGACAGGAACGACGGTGCTTTGATAGACCCTGCCTCCATAAGAACAAAGCCAAGACAAAACCTTGATCCTTTCCGGGCCGCTGCGCTGTCTGGCGGCATTAAACATGCCGGCACAAGGCACGTCTTCCGGTAACAGGAAATTCACGCCCTCAGTACTTTCTACCAGGAAGTTGTACTCACGATCATAAACCGCGATCTTTTCCAGATCGATTAACCCGGCAGTTGTGTACACGCGATGAAATTGAATATTCAGCTCTTGCTGCAATTGCGCCAGTTGCCTGCCGTCAAAGTATTGCCTGAATTTATTCTCATGCTGCTGGGCAATACCTAATTGCGCCGCCTCACCGGCCAAACCATCCAGAATGACACCGGCTTTAAGTTGAAGCATATTTTGAATTGAGAGCTCATGGTTATGCAGGGCGTGCTTACGATGAATGTCGCCGCTAAGCAGCGCCAACGCCATTCCCAGCAGACCGATCGCTAAAATGATTAGTGAAATTAATGTGCGGCTGGAGATATTCAGGAAAGAGCTCATTTCTTTCCAGCATCCTTCAGGAAGGGGTAATTCTTGTCCTTCCAGTCCTCGAACCCTCCGCGATACCAGTAAATGTTGCTATAACCGCAGCTCTTCGCGATTTTTATGGACTCCACACTGCGGCCGCACTTGGGGCCGTTACAATAATAGACAGTTGGCGTAGTCTTCTTCGGAATCAATATCGCCAGAGTTTCACAATTGGTATCAATATTAGGCAGGCTGCGGGAACCCTCGATATAGCCGTATTCCCTGTCCTTGGCGATGCGAGCATCAATCATGATCAAATCGGGCATTCGCTCAACCAAGGTGATTAAACCCTCGGCATCAACCTTAACAACCCCCGGTATGTTGTCAGGCGCCACATGCTTCTCGCCATTCTCATGATTAGCGAGCGCCGACGTTGATTCCGAAATCAACGCGATTACTAAATACGCAAATATAAATAGCTTTCGATCCCGCAAAGCAATACCCCCTGTTGCGGTGGCAACTACCCGTAAATCAGCACCCCAGCCGGGTTGTTATAAATAAATATTAGACAAATACGACAGGATTAGAAGGCCTATTTTGGGCGAGCGAACAAACAGATGCCCGACTGTTGCGCTAAGGAATAGAGAACATTGTTAAGAAGAATCGGTTCTAAGGTCCCGATTTTGATCGACATCCCTGTCTGATTGGAAGCGCGTCGGCTTATTTCTTAACCGCCAAAGGGGTGCCGAAGAATTATGGTTTCATTGCGGTCCGGCCCTGTGGAAATAATATCAATGGGCGCGCCAGTCACTTCTTCAATGCGCTTGAGGTAGGCGCGGGCATTTTCCGGTAGCTGATCCAACTGCTTCACGCCGACAGTAGACTCACTCCACCCCGGCATGGATTCATAGACAGGTTCGCACTGCTCCAAGGCCTCGGCGCCGGTCGGTGGGGTTGGGCGCTCTACGCCGTCATACTTGTATGCCACACACAATTTAATTTCTTCCAGACCATCGAGCACATCCAGCTTGGTGATGCACAAACCGGATAAGCTATTAATCTCGCGGGAACGTCGCAATGCAACAGCATCAAACCAACCACAACGACGCTGACGTCCAGTGGTTGCGCCGAACTCATGTCCTTTTTCACCCAAGTGCTGACCTACCGCATCATGCAGTTCCGTCGGGAAAGGTCCGCCACCAACGCGCGTAGTATAGGCCTTAGTGATCCCAAGAATATAGTCCAGTTGCCGCGGTCCCACTCCGGTTCCGGTAGCGGCAGCGCCGGCGCTGCAATTGGAAGACGTGACATACGGATAGGTGCCATGATCAATATCCAGCAACGTGCCCTGCGCACCTTCAAACAACACCGACTTACCCTGTGCGCCGTAATCCGCCAACAACCCGGTTACGTCCGCTACCAACGGCCGCATGCGTTCAGCGATGGCGAGATTTTCATCCAGCGTCTTTTGAAAATCGACTACGTCTGCCTTGAAATAATGTTTCAACGCGTGGTTATGGTATTCCATCACCTGTTCCAGCTTTTCAGTGAAACGCTGCGTGTTCATCAGATCGGCCACACGCAATCCCCGGCGTGCAACTTTGTCTTCATAACAGGGGCCGATACCGCGGCCGGTGGTACCAATAGCTGACTTGCCGCGTGCTCTCTCGCGAGCAGCATCCAGCGCAACGTGATACGACAACAGCAATGGGCAGGACTCACTAATTCTCAGACGCTCCGGAACCGGCACACCATTGGCCTCCAGCTCATCAGACTCCTTAAACAATGCATCCGGCGCCAACACCACGCCATTGCCGATAAGACACATAACATTGTCGCGTAAAATACCCGAAGGGATCAAATGCAATACGGTTTTTTTGCCATCAATAACCAGCGTATGGCCGGCATTGTGTCCGCCCTGAAACCGCGCAACGGCATGGGCCCGATCTGTCAACAAATCAACAATTTTTCCCTTGCCTTCATCACCCCACTGGGTGCCGATTACAACAACGTTCTTACCCATGTCTCTCTCAATTTAATTTATTTACGTTTAACAACAACCCATTTTCCATTCTGTTTTTTCAGTTCCCGATCACACATATCGTTAACCTGCTGACTGGTCAACTGCACCACGACACGCTCACCTTGCTGACGTAGCCGCTGGATTTCATTCCATAACAAAGTGTCGCTGTCACTAGGTGCCGCAATAGCGCCGATAACTTGCTTGCGCACCGGCGCCAGCTGTACCAATTCGCGCAAGTCTGCACTGAAACCGGTGGCGGCCCGTGCTCGCCCAAAGGCCTGACCGATACCGTCATACCTGCCTCCCTTGGCAATGGCACGCCCATGCCCGGGAACAAACGCCGAGAATACCGTGCCCGTGTAATAACCGTAACCGCTGAGTTCGGCCAGATCATAATATAACTCAATGGACGGTAACCGGGCAGCAACCGCTGATGCTACAATTTTTAGTTGTTCCAGTGCGGTTTTAACGGAATCCGGTGCATCACCAAACAGAGCCTGCGCCTGCTGCAGTACCGAGGCGTCGCCATTTAAATCCACCAGCGCCATTAACTGCTTACGCGACGGCTCCTTGATGTCCCAGTCTAGCAACATTGTCTTGATCTCGGGTCCAGCCTTGCGCTGCAATGCGGCAAACAGGGCATCCTCCTGCCGTCCGGTCAAACCGGCCTGCGCTGCCAGGCCCCGGAACACACCCACATGCCCTAGATCGATATGCAGATTATCGATACCAAGAGAAGTTAATGTAGTGATCATCAGGCTCAGTATTTCCACATCACTTTCCGGCCCCTGATGCCCAAAACATTCCGCTCCCATCTGCATAGGTTCACGCGAACCGGCAAACTGGTCGGGACGCGTCAATAATACCGGGCCCAAATAACAAAGACGTACCGCTCCATCTCGCTTTAAATAATGGGCATCAATACGTGCTGCCTGGGGTGTCATGTCGGAACGTATACCCATCATGCGGCCACTGACCTGATCGGTTACCTTGAATGTCTGCAGATCCAGATCGAGCCCAACACCTGTCAGCAGGGACTCAAGATATTCAATCATGGGCGGCATCACCAACTCATAACCCCAGCAATCAAACAAATCGAGAACCTGGCGGCGCAAGGATTCCAGGCGTCTTGCCTGATCCGGCAACACCTCTTCAATCCCCTCGGGCAGCAGCCAACGGTCGTCTTTCGCCATAACGAATTCTTTAATCGGAATTTTCAGTAAACAAGGAGTTTAATCAGTTAATCAGATACAGCAACACCAGGCCAAGCAACATGCTTGTGATTCCGGCAAACCTCAATTGGTGGTCGCTCATCTGGCTAATCACTATCATTGTTCTTTTCAGTCCTGATGGGTTCATGAACGGGAAAATCCCTTCGATGACCAGAAGCAATGCCACAGCCACCAATAGATCATGCCACATCACAAATCGAGTACCTCTTGTAATTATTCAGAGCGCGGCTGCTTAAAATACTTAAAGAAATCGGCGCTGGGATCCACGATCATTATATCGTCTTTCTTGTTAAAGCTTTCACGATAAGCGACCAGACTCCGGTACAAGGAATAAAACTGGGGATTCCTGTTGTATGCCTGGGCATAAATACTTGTCGCTTTGGCATCTCCCTCACCCCTTATACGTTCCGCATCACGATAGGCCTCGGCCAGAAGAATATCGCGCTCCTTTTCCGCCGTAGACCGGAGCTTCTCCGCCTCTTCCGCGCCCTTTGCACGATGTTCTTTGGCAATTCGGGTTCGCTCTGCCTCCATGCGTTGATAAACCGATTGACTGACCTCCACCGGCAAATCAACACGTTGCAATCGGACATCCACCACCTCGATCCCCAAATCACGCGCTGCCTTGTCAGTGCTCTTGGTTACCTCTGTCATGATTTCGTGGCGCTGACCGGCTACTGCATCATGCAGGGTACGCTTACCAAATTCATCACGCAGCCCGCCGTTGATGCGCTGCTGAATCAGGGTGCGAGCCTGGCTCTCGCTGCCACCAACGGTAAGATAATATTTAAGCGCATCGACAATACGCCATTTGACAAAGGAATCCACTACCAATGATTTCTTTTCCAGTGTTAAGTAGTGTTGCGGTGCGGCATCCAGCGTCAATATTCTTCCATCAAAAAAGTGCACTTCCTGAATTAACGGTATCTTCATGTGGATACCCGGGCCATCATCTGAACGCTTGACCTGTCCTAACTGTACAACAATGGCTTTTTCACGTTGGTCTACCGTATAGAATGTTGACTTGACGCCCAGTACGAACAAGATTAATACCAGTACAACTACAATGATTCGATTCTGATTCATTATTGCCCCTCCCTTGTCCGCACATCTGTGCGCGTACGGCCGCGAGACGTTGTGCCTGTTGATCTCTGTGGGGTACTGCTGGGAACGTTTATCGCCTCATCTTCTTCCACTGCTTTAATTTGCGGCACCAGTTTATCCAGTGGCAAATACAACAGATTGTTGCCGCCTTTCTGGTCAACATAAATCTTGGTGGTATTGGACAACACCTGCTCCATTGTCTCAATGTATAAACGGTCACGAGTTACCCGTGGCGCTTTGGCATATTCCCGGGCAATCAGTTCAAAACGACGGGCGTCACCTTCAGCGCGTGACATGACGCTGGCCTTGTATCCTTCCGCTTCCTGTATGGCGCGCGTTGCCTTACCACGAGCACGCGGAATAATGTCATTGGCATAGGCCTCGGCTTCATTCTTGTAACGCTCTTCGTCTTCCCGCGCCTTTACTGCATCATCAAATGCCGCCCTCACCTGTTCCGGTGGATAGGCCTTTTGCATTTCCACCTTGTAGATAAAAATACCTGTCTTGTAGTTATCAAGTATTTCCTGCAACTTGACCTGCGTTCTCTGGCCGACTTCGTCACGGCCTTCTGTCAATACGAAATCCATGGTGCTATTTCCCGCAATCTCTCTAACCGCCGACTCTGTTGCCTGGCGAATGGTGTCTTCCGGGTCACGCACATTAAACAAATAGTCGCTGGCATCTTTTATCTTGTACTGCACAGCAAACTCGATATCGATGATATTTTCGTCTTCGGTCAACATAAGCGCTTCGCGCGGCACCGTGGTTTTTGTGCCTGTACGCTCATTCTCGCGATACCCGACCTGGATGTTGTAAGTTTTTTGAACGTTAACAATTTCCCTGGTTTCAATGGGCCAGGGAATGTGCCAACGCAGGCCGGCTTCCGTAATCTCGGATTTGGCGCCAAATTGCAGCACCACGCCACGTTCACCCTGTTGCACGATATAAAAACCGGTAGCGACCCAAAGCGATACGGCAACCAACACGATTAGTGTCAAACCCATACCGCCCACGGCTTGCGGCCCCATGCCGGGTTTGCCGCCATCACCGCCACTGCCTTTTCCCGAGCCACCAAACAGATTGCTGAGTTTCTTTTGTATGTTGCGTACGATCTCGTCCAGATCAGGTGGACCCTGATCGCCTTTGGGACGCTGACCCCAAGGATCTTTACCCGAACCGGGTTCGTTCCAAGCCACTATCGATACTCCTTCAGATTATTGGTATTTGTTTGTTCGTGGAATTCGTTTGAGATTATTTCCCCAGAGGCGGCATTCTAGGGTTATGAACCCGTGGGGGCAAGGACAGATACAGGTTCCGGCTCAAGAAATTGAGGCTGGAAATCCTCCTGCTTTTGCAGCCACTCTAATTGACTCGCATCCAGGGAAAGCTCAATACGCCAATTTCCGTTTTCCAAAACGGACTCATGGGATACCTCCAGGCGCTCGTAGACCTTGGCTCGCAGGCGCCCGGCGATTGGCGGAAGCTGCAGGGTGCGTTGCATCCGAAAACGGCGGTAGTGATCGCCAATCGCATCCAACAATAAACTGAGACCGGCGCCGGTAAGCGCGGATAACCATACTTTTATTATCCTTCCCTTATCATCTACCAGAGAATGGGGTTGGTCGCCTGTCAAATCGATCTTGTTATAAACCAGAATCTGCGGAATACCCTCGGCATAGATCTCGGACAGCACTTCATTGACCCGCTGGGCCTGCTCCAGATGTTCCGGGTTATTCACATCCACCACGTGCACCAGCAAGTCCGCCTGCTGCACCTCTTCCAGCGTTGACTTAAAGGCCTCCACCAGGTCATGAGGCAAGTGACGTATAAACCCTACTGTATCCGCCAACACCACCGGCGTGTTACCAGGCAAGGTAATCCGGCGCATGGTCGGGTCCAGCGTAGCGAAGAGCTGATCTGCCGCATAAACCGAGGCACCGGTCAGGGCGTTAAACAGAGAAGATTTACCGGCGTTGGTATAACCCACCATGGATACCGTAGGAATGGGGATCTTGCTTCGGGACTTACGCCGAATGCGCCGTTGGTTGCGGACTTTGTCTATTTTTTTATTGAGCTGTTTGATGCGCTCGCGCAACAAACGCCGGTCTGTTTCCAGCTGGGTTTCACCCGGCCCGCGTAAACCGATACCACCTTTCTGTCGTTCAAGGTGAGTCCAGCCGCGCACCAGGCGCGTGGATAAATGCTCCAACTGCGCCAACTCCACCTGTAGCTTACCTTCATGACTTCGAGCGCGCTGCGCAAAAATATCCAGAATAAGTCCTGTGCGGTCCAGCACCCGACAACCGACAGTGCGCTCAAGATTGCGTTCCTGTCCAGGACTCAGGCTGTGATTGACCAATACCAGGGAAATATCGTTGTCTTTGACCAGTTGCGCCAGCTCTTCTGCCTTACCCTTACCAATATAATTGGCAGCATCGGGGCGTGGTCGGCGGGAAATAAGGGTACCGCATACCTGGGCCCCCGCAGATCTGGCGAGCAATTCCAGCTCATACAAATCCTCGTCTGCGTCCAGATGGCGGGGTTGCTGATGAACCAGCCACGTCCGCTCAATCAAAGTTGAACGGCCATGGCTTTCCGGCTGGCTGGAATTACTTGCTGGGCCCTTTGTCGGGTCCGTCTGGATTCTCAATGTCAAACTTTACCGCGCGACTTGGCACCACTGTTGAAATGGCGTGCTTATAAATCATCTGGCTGACAGAATTCTTCAATAACACGACAAAATTATCAAATGATTCGATTTGCCCCTGCAGCTTGATACCGTTTACCAGGAATATCGAGACTGGGACGTGTTCTTTTCTCAGGACGTTGAGGAATGGATCTTGAAGTGCCTGCCCTTTATGGCTCATGACGGTTCTCCTGCTCTTCTTATAGTAATCATTTTTATGGTTCTCTGACCCTCAATGCCAATGGGCCTGTTGTTATTATCGGCGACCCGGTGCCGCTTGGCCAGCGATCACCCAAAAGTATATCTCAATTTTTCCGATAAATATCTGAATACACTCGTTTTTAACCCGGTATCTTCGCTGTTAAAGAAGCGCACGCCCGGGTAACTTCTGAGCCAGGTTAGCTGCCTTTTCGCCAGTTGACGTGTGGCAGCGATACCTCGATCTATCATTTCCTCTTTCCCGGTATTTCCCTGCAGGTAATCCCATACCTGCCGGTAGCCCACCATTCTCATGGAAGGTAACTGGGGGCTAAGCCCCCCTCTTTTCAAGAGAGCCTGCATTTCTTCAACGAGCCCATCCTCGATCATTTTCCGGAACCTGGCCTCAATACGGGTGTGTAACAGCTTCCGGTCTTCGGGAACAATGGCAATTTTCGCCAAGGCGTAGGGACACGGTTCTGCCTCAGTTTCCGCCATCACCTCAGAAGGGGGACGTCCGGTAATCTCCAATAATTCCAGGGCCCGCTGGATTCGTTGGCTATCATTGGGATTTAACCGACGACCCATTTCCGGGTCACTTTCCGACAGACGCTCGTGCATCGCAGGCCATCCTAATTGGGCAGCCTCTTCGCTAAGCCGTTGACGTGTCTCATTATCGGCCTGAGGCAGTTTGGATAAACCAAATTCCAGGGCATGAAAATAAAACATGGTACCGCCCACCAATAGCGGCACACGCCCGCGTGAAGTCATGTCGCCCATTAATGCCAGGGCATCAGCACAAAAATCAGCCGCTGAGTACGGGTCTTCCGGATCACGAATATCGATTAAATGATGGGGATATTGAGCCAAAACCGCGGCCGGCGGCTTGGCAGTGCCAATGTTCATGCCCCGGTATACCTGCGACGAGTCTACGCTGATCAGTTCGACAGGAAACTGCTGGGCTATCTCAATGGCCAGGTCGGTTTTGCCTGAGGCCGTGGGACCCATGAGGAATATAGCGGGAGGAAAACTGGGTGTAATCATAGAATGATTATATCTAACTTGAACTAACAGGAGATTTTGACGCTGATTCTTTGTAATAAAGACTCAGATAAATTACCGTGACACGGACACCGACACCCATATCGTCCCTTTCTTTCTTCTTGCGCACAAAGAAAGAAACCAAAGAAAACGCATCCGGAAACTTACCCGCTACGGCCTCAGAGTTATTCCGGTCTCATATGAGGAAACAACAAGACATCACGAATGGAAGGCGAGTCCGTAAACAGCATCACGAGACGATCAATTCCAATGCCTTCACCGGCAGTGGGCGGCATACCGTGCTCCAATGCCCGGATATAATCGGCGTCAAAGTGCATGGCTTCTTCATCGCCCGCATCCTTTTCTTCCACCTGTTTACGAAACCGCTCCGCCTGATCCTCGGCATCATTTAATTCTGAAAAACCGTTGGCGATTTCCCGGCCGCCTACAAAAAATTCAAAGCGGTCCGTGACAAATGGATCGTGGTCATTGCGTCTTGCCAATGGGGATACTTCAGTAGGATAGGCTGTAATAAAAGTCGGGTCCTTGAGTTCATGCTCGACGGTTTTTTCAAAGATTTCGATCTGTACTTTACCTAGGCCCCAGCCATCCTTAAGCGGAATACCCAACTTTTCAGCCACCTGACGGGTCGCATCCAGATCTTCCAACTGCTCCGATTTCAGGTCAGGATTAAAATGCAAAATGGAATCTTTCACCGTCATGCGCCGGAACGGATTACCAAAATCATACGTTTCGCCCTGATACTGCACATTGGTGGTGCCTAAAATTGCTTGCGTCAGATTGCGTAACAACTCTTCTGTCAGGTTCATAAGGTCGTGATAGTCAGCATAGGCCTGATAAAACTCAAGCATGGTGAATTCCGGATTATGGCGCGTGGACAGCCCCTCGTTGCGGAAATTTCGATTGATCTCATAGACTTTCTCAAAACCCCCTACCACCAATCGTTTCAGGTACAGCTCTGGCGCAATACGCAAAAACAGGCTCATATCCAGGGCATTATGAAACGTGGTGAAAGGCTTGGCCGCCGCACCGCCTGGAATAGCCTGCATCATAGGCGTCTCCACTTCCAGGTAGCCGTGGGCGTCCAGGTACTGGCGGATATAACGAATAATTTCCGTACGCATGCGAAACGTGTTGCGCGTCACGTCACTCATAATAAGATCAAGATAACGCTGGCGGTACTTGGTTTCCTGATCGGCCAGGCCATGAAATTTCTCCGGCAAGGGCCGGATGGCCTTGGTCAACAAGCGAATATTGTCTACCTTGATACTCAATTCCCCAGTATGGGTTTTGAACAGCCAACCCTCCGCTCCAATGATGTCGCCCAGATCCCATTTCTTGAAATGGTCATTGTAGTAACCGTCAGGCAAACTGTCCCGCTGGATATACAACTGGATCTGGCCGGACATATCCTGAATGTGGGCAAAGGCTGCTTTACCCATAATCCGACGGGTCATCATGCGCCCGGCCGCTTTCACGCGCACCTTGCGCATCTCCAGCTCACCGGCATCCTTATCTCCATATTCCGCCAGCAACTCGCCCGCCATGACATTGCGCCGGAAATCGTTGGGGAATACCTGGCCTTGCTCGCGCAGGGATTTCAGTTTGGCGCGTCGGTCCTCTATTTCTTTGGATTCTTCTGTTTTTTCCATTTTAATATAATAACTTATGTTACTTATCTAAAGTAGATTATGATTAATTATAAACCGCTTTTCAGACTGGCCTCGATAAACATGTCCAGATCACCGTCGAGTACCGCCTGAGTATTTCCCGTTTCCACGTCTGTACGCAAATCCTTTATCCTTGATTGGTCCAGCACATAGGATCGGATCTGGCTACCCCAGCTGATATCGGCCTTGGCGTCTTCCACTTTCTGTTGCTCGGCCCGGCGTTCCTGCATTTCTCTCTCATGCAAGCGCGCTTTAAGCACTGACATGGCCGAGGCCTTGTTCTTATGCTGGGAACGGTCGCTCTGGCACTGCACAACTATCCCCGTGGGGATATGAGTAATACGCACGGCCGAGTCTGTCCGGTTAACGTGCTGGCCGCCTGCGCCGCTGGCACGATAGGTATCAATGCGTAAATCGGCGGGATTGACCTCAATGTCAATATTTTCATCGACTTCCGGATAAACGAAGACCGAGGCGAAAGAGGTATGGCGCCGGTTTCCAGAGTCAAAGGGGGACTTACGCACCAGCCGATGCACCCCGGTCTCGGTACGCAAATAGCCGTAGGCATATTCTCCTTCAAATCTCACCGTGGCGCTCTTGATACCCGCCACTTCCCCGGCGGATACCTCCACCAATTCAATCTTGAATCCGTGGTGCTCCCCCCAGCGCAAATACATGCGCAACAACATATTGGCCCAATCCTGGGCTTCGGTGCCGCCTGAGCCGGACTGGATATCCATAAAGGCATTGGATGCATCCATGGGACCGCTGAACATGCGCTGAAACTCCAGACCTGCCAAATCCTGCTCAAAAGCGGTCAGATCCCGGGCGACACCGGCGGCAATCTCCTGGTCCTGTTCATCTCTTGCCAACTGCAACATTTCGGTAGCTTCGACTAACCCATTTTCCAGTTTCATGAACACGCCCACCTGCTCTTCCAGACGTGCGCGCTCCTGGCCCAGCTCTTGGGCTCTTTTCGGGTTGTTCCAGATCTCGGGCTGTTCCAGCTCCCGTTGGACTTCTGTCAGGCGGTCCTGTTTCTCGTCCAGGTCAAAGATACCCCCTGAGAGAGTGGCATCGTTCTTGCAAATCTTTTAGCTGGGCAAAAAGGGGGTTGATGTCTTCCATTGAATTTCCGTGTTTTATCAGTTACCAGGAATTTGGGCGCGCAAGCATACAACAAAAACCAGGTTTGCGGGCAACTTCCTTGACTGACCATCAACGGCACCTGACCTCAAATAAATAACGAAAAATGCCGCGAGACGGACTATACACTTAGATAAGCTGGCACCTATGGCACTTAGGTTATGAAACTGTCGAATCACCTCAAAAAGGTTGTATTGCTTGCTGTTTTTACTGGCGTAGCCGTGCCAGCCCACGGAGGCTCCGCCGGTTACCTGGAATATACCGCCACTCACAATGATAACTACATCCTGGCCCACTCTTCTGACGATAAGCTCTCCGAAACCCTGCAAACACTGTCGGTCTCTCTGGTCCACTTCCGGCCTTACACAGAGAAGACAAGCCTGGTGACCGGCGGTGCATTGAGTTACACCCAGTACGCCAGATTTGAAGACCTCTCAGCTGCTGCACTATTCCTAAGCGGTGGCGTCCATCATCGCTGGAGTAAACGTTACTCATTTACCGGGATGGCTGGCGCTTATTTATTAAGCCGCGAAAACGAGTTTCAGGATCAGGATGGCTATGCGATTCATCTTACTTTTCTCCAAAAGATTACGCCTACTCTCTGGTTAAAAGAACAGCTTTTTTACGAAATGGGTGCCGCCCGCAACTTATCCGATGATTTTAAAAGTTACGGCGTAAATACCTCTCTTAGTCGAATGCTACGAGACCAATCTGTACTTGCCGCAACATTCGCCGTATCAAAGAAAATATACCATGACCCGCTAAACCGAGATCTAACCGGCATCCAGTTACGGTTGGATTGGACCTATCCATTTCTTAAGCAATATTACTGTCGGGTGGGTATAGCAAAAACCGCCGCCGGTGCGGACAATAACTACGGCCATCAAAGCGTAATGAGTCAAGTCGCAATTGGGTATAAGTTCAAATGACACGCGCATGAAATATACGACGCTCAAAATATATCTGTTCTCACTTCTGATTGCCGCGACATTTGCTGTCGGGGCCTATCATTGGCATAGCCGCAACATCACTTTTTTTATCGAAGCAGAAAACGTCACATCCGTACTTCTGTATGGCAGTTTTAACGGCTGGTCTCAGGGACACCCGTTAACCAGAGGCTCGCAAAATAATTGGAGCCACACAATCAAGTTAGGTGAGGGTCGTTATGAATACAAATACTTAATAGACGGCAAATGGAAGCATAACCCTGGTCTCCCAAGTATCAGCGATGGGTTTGGAGGACAGAATAACTTATTGATAATAAGGTAGTAAATTATGTGTAACACGCTACCTAATTATTCGTCTAATTAAGGACAAATATCATGGCTGACGGGAACCCATCGCAAAAGGAAACAGACATTATGTATGCCAGGGATTGCCTTAATGGGAATATTGCCGCCTTTGAGAATCTGTTGGTAGCCAGCGAGAGAACTGTAAGAGGCATGATTATGGGGTTTATCAAAGATGTTGCTGTTGCTGAGGAGCTCGCTCAACAGAGCTTCGTGAGCGCCTACGAAAAGTTGGCACAGTACAACGGAGATTCCAGTTTCTCGACCTGGGTATGCCAGATTGCACTAAATAAATGTCGTGATTATCTAAGGAAGAAACAGCCAGAGTTGGTCGATAATCAGTTTCTGGAGCAATTACCAGACAACGATTCTAATAGGCCGGAAAGCATGATGATGAGAATGGAGCAGTCCGAGATGCTTAGCAAAGCGATGTTAAAGCTGACTACAGAGGATAGAGAAATCATCACCTTTAAATACATATGCGGCTACGATCACACACTTATTGGCGAAATTTATCGATGCACCCCGGAGTCGGCACGAACACGCTGCTTCCGGGCGAAAGAATCCTTACGAAAAATATTAATGAAGCTGACAAAATGAGCAACGATCATGACTAAAGATAATATCTTTAATAGCGATAACATCGACGATGCGACCCTTGAAGAGAGTCTACGAAGTCTACAATTGGGGCCCCCTTCAGCATCTCCTGTGTTTCGTCAGAATGTAATGGCTATTCTTAGGGACCGCTCTATATCAGGAAAGCCGGCGCACAGTAATAGCAAGCATAGAGATAACAAGAACGATTTCTTACTGTCGTTATTCATGGCAGGTATTGTTACGATAGCAGTCTACCTGGCTACAATTGAGAAAGAGGTTGTCGAGATTACACCGGCATCTCTGGAAAAAGTTGCTATGAAACCCGTCAGGTTCACTCTGACTAATACAAATGCCAGCGAGGTCCACATAGCTGGGAGTTTTAGCCACTGGCAGGCAAGCCATGCTCTGCATCGGGACTCCAACGGTGTCTGGTCAGTTGAGATCCCCCTAAAACCTGGGCGCTACGAGTATGTATTTGTGATTAACAACCGAAAGTGGACTGTCGATCCAGGCAGCAACCATGTTCAAAATGACGGGCTTGGTGGCAAAAATTCAGTAGTTATTGTTACGGATGGTAAATACGTGGAGGATTCTCCCAATGTCTAAAATTATCGTCTTTATAATGCTTGTGTTTTTACTGAATCCGCAAAACGTGCATGCATATGATGAAAACTGGACCGGTGTGGAGAAGGCTTTTGATAGTGCTTCCGTTCCACCCAACGATATCAAAATAATTATCAATCAGGCTCAACGATATAGCATTACATCAAACCTAGCTCTTTCCTGGGCAAACAAGTTATTAATAATGAAGAATGAACAGCTTCCCATTACACCTGGCATTGATAGAATTCAACAGGGGCTAGCCAAATCGGTACCTGCACCGTCGATTACGGCGTCTCTTGATAATTTGCACAGAGATCTTCTCTGGGCAAAGAATTTTGTAGAGCAAAATGCCAACGATGCTTCAAACAAAACTAATCATGCACTTGAGTCCATCGAAAATCTGGAGATAGCCAAGCGTCAGGGCTATGACATGAAAAAGATTTCCATGGCATTAGCAAACAAAAAACGCAACGCCAGGGAACTTGCCATGATTACCGAACTAATTACCAACCTGAGTGCCTATGGTCTCGATCAACATTTTGTCATCTCAAATATTAACGGAAGCCTGGAGGCAGGTATGGACCTCTGGGACCTGCAACTGGTTAGTTATACCTTTGAAACGCAGGTCGCCAAAGGAGTAAGGCCTCAAGAAATGATGCAGGTCATGGCTGCAGAGTTCCACAATATACGGCAGAATTTAATGGGTCATAATCACTCACAAGATATAACAACGGATAATAACAACTACCACCCTGGAACAAGATCAGATATGGATGGTGGTCTAGGTGTTAATGAAGCCTTCCTCTCACCAAGCGGTGAGGTGATGGGTAGTGGCGGCGGCCGTAGTGGCGGCGGCGGTAGTGGCGGTGGTGGTGGCGGCGGCGGCGGTGGCGGCGGTATGTGGGGCGGTCACCATGGTGGTGGCGGTCACTAGCCCGAGACTCCAGTCACATGCTTGTCAATTTGAGAGGAGCTCTAACAGATGACCGGCCATTCCCGTCTATACTAATAGTCATGACCATGCCTGAAAAACGCTCCCTGCTAATCTTCGCATAAAACAACTATTATGAAAGCACCCTGTCATTCAATACAGTGCCTGATCACCACCATTACGGTTTCTATGGGCTTATTTTCTTTATTATTGGCCCTTTTTACGGGTAATCTGTATAGCCGACTGACAATGGAGGGAAAGACCGAAGAAATCGGAAAACAGGTTGCCACTCGCGTTAAGGAAAGCACGCAGCAACTTAAGCAACACATGCTACAGTACAGCGTAACTTTAGCTAATTCATCGCCATTTAAGACTACACTTGCCTATAATAATCAGGAAAAATTAAGCCATCTACTAACTAAGCAATTTCAATCACCGTTTCTTTCCTCCGGGACGCTCGATGTGATACAGATCAACCTGTATAACGCCAGTTTCTCTCCAGTTACTCAGGTCAATAAAACCAATTCAACCAACTTGAACAAACTACACTGCAATAACAAACCGTTCATAACACAGGTTAATATACTGGTTAATGAATCGTCAGTTTATTATTCGCTATGCCCCTATGATAAGTTTCTCGCTGTGTCCGCTGTTATTCCCATACGAGACAACTTATCAAGGTATTACTATTTGGAAGTAGTTTCAGACATGTCCTACCACCTGGAACTACTATCAGAAGTTTTAGGTATGCCACTTCGCGTCCGCTCAAGTGCCGACAACGTTGTATTTCAGTCACATAATTGGTCCGCCTTTAATAATGAACCGGAGAGGAATACCATAGCCAGTTACGAGATGCCACTGATTAATAGTCGACCCTCTTTCTTGATTGACGTCTTTCATGATAATGAATATGTGGAAAACGCGCTATCTCATGCAAGATCTGTCGTAATAATTGTTACGATCTCTGTCACTCTAATTATAATAATGATTATGCATGGTATCGCTCGTATTGCCCTGCTGCGCCCAGTGAAAGAAATGATCGACCATATACGCCAAGTTCGTGAAAATAAGGCCTATCTGGGCCACCCTCTTGCTATTGAAGGCACTGCCGAAATCCAGGAACTGGCACAGGACTTCAACTCCATGAGCAATGAACTCAAACACCTTTATCAGTCACTGGAGACCATGGCATTAACCGATACATTAACCAATCTTGGCAATAGAAAGTGGTTTCATGACCACCTGACGAATATGGTGGATTCCTCCGAACGTCGATCAATCCCTTTCGCCTTAATGGTGATGGATCTGGATAAGTTCAAACAAATAAATGACGTTTTGGGCCATAAAGCCGGAGACATTCTGCTGCAGAAAGTGAGCAAGAAATTTATGCACGTGCTTCGCGATTCCGATACTCTGATTCCATTGGCCAATAGCTACTCGGAGTCTATAAAGAAAGAACCTATTTCACGTCTAGGAGGTGACGAATTTGCAGTAGTTCTGCCAATGATCGACAATAAAGAAAACGCCTTAATAGTCGCAAAAAAACTCTGCGAGGCTGTTAAAACACCCTTTGACATTGCAGGGCACAGCGTGATTATAGGTGTTAGCATCGGCGTCGCTTTATATCCGAAACACTCACGCGATAAAGATCAACTTCTTCATCAAGCTGATATAGCCATGTATTACGCAAAGAAAAAAGGTGTCGGTTATGCTGTGTATAATGAGGAGATGTCGGACGGTTTAAATGATGGCAACAAACAATCTTTCGATAGTCGTGCCGTAGCTACCTACAAAAATAACTCCTAATATCCCTTAGTCACCGATTAACTTGCCGCATTGGCAAAGACCGCCTGATCAAAAGTTGCCGTCTGGGCTAACGCATCCAGGACAATTATTTTTCTGGGAGACTCACCAGATTCAGCTATAAGCAGTGCCTGCTTATAGCTGAATCTG
>Ga0224511_10000391_pt1 | contig 20228 bp, 7 predicted proteins | sample SF_May12_sed_USG_2_FD_169988 | JGI IMG/M metagenome (GOLD analysis project Ga0224511, IMG submission 169988) | Sediment microbial communities from San Francisco Bay, California, United States - SF_May12_sed_USGS_8_1 | ecosystem: Environmental > Aquatic > Marine > Sediment | place: USA...
AAACAGTTTATTTCCTTTCATTTGAATATCATTGTAATCAGCAGACAATACTCGTTCTTGTGATGTGTAATATGCCAATGTAGATTCATTGTACAAAGTACTATGCCAACAGAAATCGTTGAAAATATGCGAAAAACGTCATTAGTCGAACACCGTGCGCGACGTCTAGATGAATGTTTTAACGTTTACACGCGAACTTTAAATACGTAGTTGCAAAGAGCAATACACGGTGTTCTACTTTATTTTCTGTGGTTAAATAAAACATTTCTAAACGAAATTCGAATACTTTATTGGATAATATCGAGGTTTATAGGTCGCCATTTCTATTCCATGACTGTGGGCTACAGGCTTAATTTCCTCTGGTGTTAACAGTTCGCCTTATATTTCTCTTTATGTTTTTCTGTCTAATATTAAAATATTATTTTTGTTCTAACAAAATATTCTATTTTAGGTTTTCTATTGCAGATAGTAATGTAAATGTCATGTCTTTTATCATGATCTTAATGGCGTTTTCGGTTACGCGTTTACCCAATATAACATATAACCTAATATTTCCAGGGAACTGTACATGAATGTGGAGCGACGGGAGGATAGATTCGACCCTCGAGGCCGCTTCACAACCACGCCCAAAATGGTAGATGTTTAACCCTTTATTCTCTTTATCATTACGGTTTTCATACATTTTAGAAGAACTGTTACTAACGATGGGTTAAGACTTATATGCATGTGTTTACAATATCATTTACTCTGAAAGTCTTTACTGAGGCAAATGTTGATTTTTTAGACGTAAATGATATCTTGTACATTCCTATATGGAGAGTATTTTTATACTATAAAATAGACATTGCTATTTTCTTACTTATAATGGCACATTGTTCATTGATACCCAACGATTTAGTGCTAAGACTGTCAGGTGACACAGTGACCAGTGTTATAGTTAGAACATTAATCTGAAATTTGAAATGATTAAGTGGGGGCGGCGAACGAAGTAAACCACCAGTTATGTTATGAATATAAAGGAAAAAAGTCACAGTTATAAAACTGTTATCACAAGAACTTTCAAGACAGGGAGGTTTCTGACCTATCAGTGTGACCCTATGCTTCATGTTGCAGCACAAGTACGACTTCCTGTACAAGGTGCTCGACTCCACGGCCCTGGAGATGCAGAGGCGGAGGGCCCGGATGCGACTCCGGGAGAGCGACTCCGCCCGCCCACAGGCCGAATACAAGGTTTTTAGGCGCTAAAATTTGTCATTGTGGGCCAGGAACTTAATACTACCCCCTTGTCTATATTTCCAACTTTATTAAACACTGATAAGATCATATTACCAAGGATAGGAAACGTACACACACTTCCGGGGCAGCTCAGCCGACAAGCGCGCAATGAACACATACAATGCATTTCGCTGTAAAACTTTTTGTTAGAGTTTTCCGCTATATTTAAGAATCTTTTTGTCTCTTTTCAAAAATTCCGAGCAAGAGTCGCGACGACATTAGTAGCTGCCCAACATCTTTGATTAAATGTCAATGTATTGCATGAGTTTGTCTTTCTATGATGCCGTTGTTGTTGTTGTTGCTAGCGATTATTGACTCATATCTAAATATCTGACCGCCAGTCACCAGAGAGGACAAAACCCCGGAAGGAGCGACCGAAGACGAGCGTCGTCCGGTCCTCCATGAGCCCCAAGCGGATCAGAAAGAGCCGCCGCGTGATCTCACCCGGCCCGTACGACGACCGACACGAACGCCGCGTGGAAACACGGTAACCGATGAACTCACAATAGGTCATCAAATAACAATTGTAACTTCTCGGACATTTCCGTAACCCGAGAATACACCTCGTGTTTTATTAGATAAACCTGATCGTGTTTGAATGCTTTTTCTTATGTTAATGAAATTCTTAGATTGTCTGATTTATCATACGAAAATCTGTACTTTTTCCATGTATTATTTTACAAGCAGACATTGCCAGACGATATTTAACTACTGTATAATAGACATACAATGTAAATAATATTGTAAACAAACCCGGGCTAAACACAATGACTGTACACAGCTATTCATATTTAGATTTTAGTCTATTCACGATAATATGACATTTTAGCTAGTTATTAAATTCTAAAGGTCTTTCTTAGAATGAGATAGAATAATTGCTGAAATGAAATCTATATGACGTATTTTGTAAGATAAATATCAAGTACGAATTAAATATCTTTTTTATCAGCAAAACAGAACACGTTCAAAATGTATGTTGTTATTTGCGATACATTAAATTCGAAATGATTTTTACGTCAAAGTACTATAAGGACACAGTACTGTGTTTTAGTTAAGAAGATTTACATATATATTGCGGGAAAATAAATTATTCAGAAATATCTATATCATTTATGGTTACACAATATTATGTATGGTCACCACTGCCCACACATATAAATGGTCTCAAAAACAAACATGCATGGGCCATTATATCGGCCAAAACGTTGGAATAAAACAATGTATTCACAAACATGTACGTTGCTATTTGTGAATGAAATTATTAAACCTTGTAACTTTCTACAAGTCTTGTCTACATACAACATTAAAGGCATTAAAGGCATTTTTCCAAGGCTAAGTTCATGCTTTGTAAACAACAATGTGGTTCATAAGTAGATAAATCAACTAATTCGACCAGAATTTTAGTGTCAATGTCACCCCCTCTATCTTGATCTATGTACGTTTTATTTACTTTGAAGGATAGTTTTATTATCAATACAAATAATTGGCATGTAGCAAAATCCTATGAGCAAATAAAACCATGGTCCTCTAAAATTGTTGAGTGATGCTCGTATGGTGTGCATGGCGAGCCTGAGTCAATATTTGGGAGAGTCGACTGGGCTAATAAACGTGCAGCCATTAACGAACACTTTGCACTTTCTAATGGTTTAATGGTGCTAGAATGATAGTGACCGAATAATTGAAATACTTTCAATTGCTTTGTTTTTCATATGTTTACCATACAATAGTTTTTTACATGACAATGATTCAATTCAATTACGAGTAGAAAGTCTGCACATCAAGACCTTTCTTGTACCAACGACAAATCAACTGATCGTGTTCTTGTTCCATCGTTTTTGCCTTTGATATCCTTGTCTTAGAATGGTCAATAAAGCTTTCATCGTTTATAAATAGTTTATATAACAATTTTAAAAATGTACAAATATGATTAATTTCTATTGTGCGCCAAAGAAGTCAAATATACCGTCTTATTTATTGTTGCACTTTATTTTAATCTTAGTCTTAAAGATGACACTTTATGTATACTCTTGTTCGTCAGAATACTTTTGTGTCATAAATATATTCTAGATTTTTAGAGATAATAAACTAATTGTGTACCCGCACATAAATCGTGCACTTGTCACATGTAGTTCAAGTTGTCATTTGTTGTGAAACAAAGTCCTTATCCGTTTTGTCTCCATAACTACTTTCATGTAAAAGGAATTGTCGTCCTTCCCCAGACAGACAGGCACGAAGTTAGACTGCCGAACGGATGACTCCTTGTGAATATTTATGAACTTGCAATTTTAAATGCAGCTCATTGCCCACATATATTTTTGTAATACTAAATGTGAACACATATTTTACTATGACATTCATCTTTTGTTTAGGTCGGCGGTCGGGCATTCTGACAGCCGGACGGAGCGGGCCGGACGCAGCTACCCGCGGGCGGAGCGAAACGACACCGCCCTCTCTCGCTCAGAGGACCACGGCAGCGCTAACCGTAAGTCGCAATTGAATTACATTGTCATTTATATTACCCAAACGTAGAAATTGATTGATGAAAAGCGTTTCAACGCGTTTCACACGGCTTCTAAAGCAATGTACGTTTTCTTTCGTACATATTTACAATTTTTGTTGTGTAAAAGGTGACACATCGATGTATCACTAAATTGGTGTCAAAGTACCGAGCACGTAAGTTAGCAAGGTGTTTTCGTTCTGAGAAAACTCGTTATGTGACGGGCGACGGAAAAGTTTCTTGAACATAGATTCGATGGTCATTTCGCTTGATGTATTGTGTGTTTTTGTCAGACGGTCGATCACATGTTTTTGCAAAGTTAGCTTATGCAAATACTACAGGATAGACAGTGTCGAATACCCACGGCCGAACCGTTAACATTTACTGATTACATTTTATGTTATGTTATGTTACATGTTAATCAACTGCGTGTATCCGACGATGGAGGATAGAACAAATGGCCTCACCTTTGTGTTATGCTTAGACATTACACTTGACGTTCTCAACGTATCTAATTGAACGCACGTACCATAGTATTGAAGGCAACCATCTGGGGTCTGGTCGTGAAACACATAAACAAGTAACAAGAACAGACAGGTGTTCCAAACTTTCGAGTGTTTTTGTGTCACACGACCTGATCGCAGAGTAGTTCATTTAACATAAACAACTCGTTATACTCACTGGGTACAAACAACGCGTCACAGGTTGTGGTTCTCAACGAAGACAGTGTAGTTGTTACTCAAAGAAAACTCATGTAAACAGCATGATCCTCATCCGTAAATTGAATTTGACTTTGTTGAGAAACATATACCTAATAAGTGGTCGTCGTTGAGCACCACATACATTTTAATGTATATGTTTCTCAACGAAGTCAAATTCAATTTGAGGATGAGGATCACGCTGTCTACATAAGTTTTCGTTGAGTAGCGACTACATGTCTTCGTTGAGAACCACAACCTGTGACGCTTTGATTATACCCAGTGAATCAGTGATACTCATAGCTTTAGAATTGCACTGTTTTTCATCTTTGTATAGACTAAGTGTACACTAATAATATGTTTGTTCTGTTATTTCTCTTTAATATAAATGTTTTATATTCATATGTTCACCTTTCTGCAGTGGAAATATGTAAATAAGTATATCATGGGTCAAAGACCTTCTGGATGTTTGACAAATAAGCTTGTCATAAACACGTGCTTTATACTTTTGTACTTTAAGAACATAAGAAGACGTTGCGTTAAAAAACCCAATTGCTAGACATTGTTAATATCCAACTCAATCTGATTTGATGGATAAATTAGCCATAAGTTTAACGACGTGGCTATACAATTTTCTGAGAATTTACTTTGTCGCAGTTCATAGACCATTGTATTTTTACAGAAGCCGTTGAAAACAATATGTGCGTCTGACCACTTTCAAATATAATAAATAATGACAGAAGCCGTGTAATTATTGAAAAGGTCACCATGAAACAAAGAGTTGATATGAAGGCACAAACACGCACCTTGTTAGATGAAAAACATATTAATGGCCAGGTGGATTATGACTTCTGTGGCATTTAACGAAGTGTGCTGGGAATTAGCAGCAATATCTTGCTATAATAATAGCACAAAAATCATTTCATAGACGCTATGCTTTGTCTGGCCCGTCACGAACACAGAGTTTATGCAGGGCGGGAGCAATTTTACAGTTATTGGTAGGACAATCGGATTGTTAGGCAGGCAATATCGTGCCCAATTAAATGGGCATTTGTTGAAAAAGCAATTACTTCTATTTCGAAGACTTGTTATCGGTGGTTCTAGGGAAGATTTAGTAACAAAGATCACGTGTTTGTGTTGCTAGTGTCAGTCATGCTAAACTTAAGTTATATAACTTTTATTTTTATGATTACTTATCAGAAATATTTGTTTTTTTTTGTTTTTACACGACACCTACCACTGAATGATTACTTTATTATTAATTAGATAGTTTTGCTCTCAGTGTTTACGTAAAACACCTTACACCATACATGTATGAGTATGTCTCCTTTATAAGATCTCGGTTCAACAAATATTTAACCAGTAATAAATAATTATTAGTTACTCTCCTTTAAAGACTATCGTTTTTGCACCCAAAAATTGACTTATCTCTCTGTAACTTTTTTCCGGACATTCATGTGTAAAAATGGTTTACCTTACTATCAATGTTAAACATTTAAACGATACCGTTCTCCCTTTCGTTAACATAAAATAAAATGTGGTAGCCTTTTTATATACAACAGTCAAGACATTAAACCCGTTTATTTAAAGTAAATAATTTGTTCGCCCCTTTTAATTCAGTCATTAATGCGGTACTTCCTTTCGTTAACAAAACATCAATGCGTTAGTCCTCATTATATGTACAACGGTCAAAGAAGTTATCCCCCTTTTTAAGAGTAAACTGCGTTACACCCACTTTATAATAAGTAACCAATGTGTTACTTCCCCTTTGCAGATAGTCACTTCCACTGTATTTTTAACTCTTTTCAATGTGTAACCTTTTAAACAATAGTCAATGAAATAAATGCATTACTTCCCTTCCTAAACAGTAACCAATGCGTTACGCCCCTTTCTAAGCAGTAACCAATGCGTTACGTCCCTTTTAAAGCAGTAATCAATGCGTTACTTCCCCTTTTCAGATAGTCGCCACCACTTGATAAGCCCGCGCCTGGCTGACACGAGTCGTCGCGTGGTTCTACATCGAGAATACGACCGCCTGGCGGGATACGCTAATGAACTGTTTGTAAGTTGATTAATTAATAAGATCTAGTTCATAAACACTTGTCAACATTCAATTTGTGCTTAAAGACTACATTAAGTAGTTAAAATAATATATAGCAATTCATGTTGTGTAATTACACTCATAAGCAGGCATATTTGTTAGTCAAAATGAATCACTAAAACGCCAGTCATTATTTGTAAAATGAAAACTTTTTAATCCATTTCACTTGTATGTTGGTAATTATGCAGTATGCATTCTATGTTAATAAATCTTTAAAATTACACTGAATAACGATTCTAAAAATCCAGAAGTATTAGTCTAGAAAGCTTCACAGGTTTTGTCGCGGATGGACCTAAACGAATCAAGTTCAAACAATCCTTTCTCGGTTTTGTCAGATTATTTTTTATAACTTATTTTTAAAATACATTGTTGCAGTGACATTAATATCTATACTGAGGTTCTTCGCTTTTGTATCTTTTTGTGTCTTGTACAGGTCCTTTCCGGATTCTTGAAACGTTTTTGTTTAATTCGGAAAGTAGTATATAAATAGACCTTCCAACTATATTGTACCGTCTGTCTTTAACATTTATTTCGATCATGATAATAAAGAGTCCATTTACCAGTCTATTTATGTTCAGTTTTACATAAATGCCGCGAACGTCAGTCGTAAACATTGATTATCCTTTTACTAATGCCTGCTACAATTTCCGAGGACCACGCCGTTGTTTCATTTTAGCATAAAATGTCGCTAAACGTTGCTGTAAATAACCTATGGATCTATTTTGCATATAAAGTTACTTGTCAAATACCAAATTACTTGTACATTGTACCTATCACTTTGGCAAATAAAACATAAATCACACATTAAGGAACATTTCAAGGTCTTACTGTATCCGAAACAGATTTCCTAGCAATGTTACACATATATATAGCTTGATTATGTCCATTGGTTTCGTGACATAAAACTAAACTTTTCTTTTTTTATTGCAATTTCTTGAAAATATATGATTGTTTAAAATTAATAATATTTATCAATAAATAATAAGAGGTAAAAAGGGGAAATAAAAGATATTTTAATATTTTGGGTAATCACAGCAGATCAACTAAGGTACTCCCGGTCGGAAATACATAACAACGCATTGTTATTAACGTTTTTAATGTTTTATTCGTGTGTTATTCGTATAACCCATACATGACACCATGCCCCTGTTTGCCCGCCCTGCCAGCAAGACGCCCCGCTACAGGAGGTGCAGGTCATTCACCGGTACCGCCCTTCCGCCCGCCCCACGCACGAGCCCAAGTACCAGGGCTTCAGTCGCCACGTGGGCTCCATACTCAACGCCAAGAGCTTCGTCGACTATTACAACCAAGAGGGTAACATTAATTGGTCACTAACGTTTCTGTCATTAAACAATACGTTTTAATATTATTTTAATATACGTATTCAAATGTAATTTAGTGCTCAAATATATTTTCCCTTAATGAAATGGTATATATAACACATCAATAAAGATTTCATACAACGGAAAAATGTCTTATTGTCTAGAACGACAAGCATCTAGATAGTAATTGAATGCAACATTTCATTTTCGATTTGTCAGAATCTTATAATAATTATCCATTTCTCTGTGTGACAATAACGACACAATCTTTATTGTACAAAATATCTATACTAATTACTTTAACAATATGGGATTGATGGATGTTATATGTCATCTATTAAATTGATGAAGCTTTCCAAAACACTTTTTCGTCGTTAAACAAATTGAAAGCAATACTTTTTCAAATCTCAATAGACTTTTTCCAAACAAAGAACAATACGGCGTTGCCAAGAATGTGTTGAATGACTCCCAGCCCGGCAATCAATCTTGTAAAGTTGGAGGTTACTGTTAAGTAACGCATTAGGTGCCGGGGTAATTCATATTGTATATCAAATTACCATAAAAAGAAAACCCCACATGGGGTTAATGACACGAGCTGGTAAAATATGACATATAAACCACGTCCGTTTACCCAGTGGTGTATGAATTACATATTCTATATATGTTTTCAATTTGGAAATTCTAGATAACAAAATATAGGCATTAAAATTGTAACGTTAATGTGCAAAAACAAATATACTCTGTATCTTTATTTATGTTTTTTTTTTATTTACAGGACAAAGACCGCCTTTAGAGAAGGAAACCCACATGGACAAACAATCTAGGCCAAGCAAGGTAACTAGATGTGATATGTTTACCGTTTGGCCCTACATTGTATAGATCTGAGAATTATGTAATTGGCGCATTACGTTTCTGCTTTGAATGTCTGTGTGGCTTGGTGTTTCTTTGTAGTTAGATAATGAGACATTATTGGTGTCTTTGTGCAGCTCGTCTTACGTTAATGTCTATTATTTAAGTTATTAGATACAACTTCCGTACATGTTGTTGAAATTTCTTAATTAACGATTAGAATTTGAAACTAATTAGAAGTCTTTATATGTACTAACATCTTTAGTAGATGTTTTACCTTAGCTTTTTTCTCTTCGTTAACATAGAAATCTAGCGCATCCACTAGGGGCGCAAGGCCTAAACAAGCTTCGCAAAGTGCTCGTGACGTCAGTAACTCTTATGACGTCAAACCACGTGACCTATCTGGTTCCCGTCACACGACTATTAGTACTATAGTAGATACTGTCCCTCGGTGAGTCGTCGACCCCACCCCTCCCATTTACTACTCCTTTACCCTTCCTGCACGCTATATCTGACTAGAAGACAATATAAGCAAAAAAGGTGAAAAACATCACAAAATTTCCCATCATATTTTGGATTTAAATAATGCCCATTAACTACCTTTTGCTACATACATTTAAATCAGGTAGGTTTGATACTTAAAATGTCTTATCAGGCAATTACATAAACTTATTATATATTTTTATTATTTACTATGCACGCCTAAATACTCTCTTTTATAACTTGTACCAGTTTTGCATGATTGAATGAATTTATGTATGGCACACCATTAAAACTCCTTTATAACTATCCTAACACCATTTCTATGATAACATTCATAAAACTGAAACTAAAATATTTTAATGTGACTGTGTACTTAATAAGTGTTGTGTGAATAATAAGTCAATGATAATAATAAATCTGATATACAATATGCGACCATGAGTCATAACAAAACAATCAACTGTTATTTAGATATATATATTACAAATATATAATTATTGTGTTCTGAATAACAACCAAAAGGAGCGGTTGCGGTACTCCGCGTTATATTGACGTCATTCTTTTCAAAACAAGGTTATAAAATTATGTACTAATTAGAAAGTAATTGAAAACAAGAAATCACGATTGTAATTTGTGGTTTTCTGTCTGCAAATATAAGACTTCGGTTTCATAATCCAACACGAGGCATTAATTTTGAATAATAAAACACAAGATTTACAATTGTGCATGGGCAGCTGTTTTGCGTTAATTGCGTTTTTTGTTAAATGAATAAATACAATGTATCGTTTTCAAAAAAAGTCTGAAAGGTGTGAATACTAGATGTATCGTTAAAACGGCATTGAGTCCCTTTAAGCCTTATTCAAATTAAAGTCACGAGCTCTTAAGCAGTCAAAATTAATCATATTTTATTTGTCTAGACTGCCAACAAATCTTCTTTATAGCCACACCCTTGACCATGATGGCTGATTTTAGATATGCACTCTTATCGTTGTTTGAACTGCATCTCGATGTTGTCATATTGTGACGCTTGTTTCACAATCGGAAAAACGTATGCACTTTTTTGTGTATACAAAACGTTACATTGTAACGTGATTCTTTTTAACACTGTAATCATTTTGGCTATTTTGTAGACAATGCCCATGTATAAAAAACAAAGAAATGACATTCAGGAACGTACATATGTATTTAAGAATGACCATAGCAACAATACTTGTTCAAAATATTGAAATAGGAGTTGTCTTTAGTTTGTACATGTACATAGGAAATACTAAAGCCTTATTTTGGGATTTACGTATTATGTACAAAATCACAGACTCGTGATTTAAAATTGACGCCAGTTAGCCATAATATATAAGCCAGATTTTCGTATTTAAATGTCAGAGCCCAGTGGAGAGTTGACATTTAATGTTTATAAACGAACACATATGGTTTCAGGTAAATGGATTTGCGGGTTTTGCAATGCGTTTCTAAATAACCTTGACGTCAATGACTATTGTACATGTTGCCTCATTTTTTAATGTATCAACAATAGTATTAATATGTCGGAACGCGTATCAAGTTACAAAAAAGAAGTTATGACAAAAATACAGAAAAACCAAATTTTACCCTATATAAAAATATTATATGTGTACGCTCATTAAATTTCTTTACTGGAACATGTAAATCTAATGTATTTGTTACACACCACGTTGTAATTGAATACAAGTGACGCCTGTTCATTCTACCTTTAAGCACAAAAATTTAGTCTTTTAAAAATTAACATCAAGTCACATAAATGGTGTCATAACGCATATTTAATGCCAACTTATTTCATATACTGTCGCTTATTAATTTGCAAACGTATTTTCAAACTGACCATTAATCAGCAAGGCATGTTTAACTTGTATAATTGTGATAAAGTCTGAGACTTTGGGTCCAATTGACGAAATGACGTCACTCACAAAAAAAGACGTCAAAATAACGCATTAAATTCAATGGTGTTTAAGACGAGTTTCACCAGCCTAAAAACTGTTAAAAACCGACTCAGTGTCAATATTCATTGAAGTTGCTATAAATATATCATATCTTTGCGAACTAATCTTATAAAATTATTCACAAATGGATGGATAAAAATGCACCGTCCTTATATTTAACTTGTGCAGTGTTCGTGATGCTTTAGTCATGTATTGCAAAGTGGTGATATTGACATAAATAATATGAATAGTTTTATTCTTTTTTTGAAACTGTAATCTGTAATCTTTAAACATAGCTCCTTTCAAAAGATACCAAATTCTCCATATCGCAAAATTTGCCAATTGGACCCATAATGTTAGACTCGGAGACAATTACATCGATGTTACATGTAGCGTACAGTTACAATATAAATCGTACCTGTGTAACGACAGATGATCCTTCTCAACAAAACGCCGCTTCTGTAATTATACTGAAAGAGATTCCTTTGTCTGTCATAAACCAGACTTCTGAGTGCTCAAAAGTATTTTTCACGTGTTTTTGTCAACTCAGTTCCTAAAATGTCTGTATCAAGTTTTGTTTACCCAAGAGTAGCAACGAATCGTTCAAAACAACACAAACAAATAAGTGTTAACTGTCAAGCAACCGCCTGCCCTCGAAGTACAGACACACCACTCTGCTAGTAACACAAAAACATTCACGATGTAGCCTATATAATATAGTCTGGTAAATTACAATACCATAAAGCTATCAAGAGTCGCAGACAACTGTAACGACACACGTCGAAGCCGACTGTGATGCCTGCCGGAGACCAGCGAGTCGCGTAATATCGCCGATAGCCGTACTGGACGCCCGCTCCAGCACTCCCGCTGTTATAATATTGGTTTTGTTGAATCGGTTGTCATGTGGACACAGATAGATGCTATGAGAAGAATCAACTATTATATTATTTCTCCATTAAAACGCTGTCATCTATGTTATGTGATTTCATCTAGTGCGGCAAGGTGGTCTTGTCTTATGTTCGTGGGTACAATTAGGTAGATTACGTATTGAGAAAACAAAACAAAAGCTTTTAATCAAGCAGTGTTATTACTTCCTGTGTAAGTAAGGCGTAGTTTATATTTTATATTAAACCACATTGAAAATAACAAAGGTGCAAGAAAATGAAAAGTGTTTACAGTATACATTCTTAAATTTAATTATAATTTATACAAACATTTTTTTTTCAAACAAATACATTTCTTTTGTATATCGTATTGTAAGCCCTTTAATGTCCGATTTTAGTCTATATAAATTAAGTATCAATATACATACACATAGCTGCATAAACGTGAAATGATTGCACTTGACTCAGTTTGGCTAAAGAGAAACTGATACGGTATTACAAGAGTTGACTTAGCTAAAGTCACCATGTAACTAAAACAATAGCATCTAAAGGCGGAGTTCTGGGGCATTAAACATGAATGTTTTACCGTATTTCGTTACAGGGTAGACTTTTTGATGACATATAGATGAACGTCTGCAAATAATTGACTGTTCGTAAAAATGGAATAAAATACATTAATGCCAAAGACAAAAGTACAAATGATCTATGTACAATGTAATATTCTGTAAAAAACAGTTTCTTTTTTATCTTTAAACCGAATTCAGACACCAAACACCTTATAAATGATAACAACATCACTCAGTTTGTCAGTAGATAGGATTTAACACCAATGATCTACAGTTTTGCGTTTGCTTAAAACAATTATTGTTATTAAAATGGCATTCAACTTTGCTTGTTTTTAATTTTTAAATAACAAACCCTTTTAATTATCTCTTATGTCAGTTCTATTATTATTATTTTTATTTATAATATTTGAACTGCATCATTAGCCTTAAGTGTACCCCTAAGAATAAGGTATTTGAATGCCATGATATATTGTTTTGTTGTGTCATGCTTTAATATCGTTTTCTTTCACTAATCATGTCTTGAGAGACCTAATTTATGTTTAACGTAGTGTCGGCGCACAAATCTCCACGGAATTCACACATCCCTTCACAAGCCCTGAACATGCAATGGCTGTCCAATTTTAATATTTAAATTCTTATTAATAAATCCCAAGATGAGAGACATAACGTTCATGTCTTTTATTGCAATATTATAGGTAAACGTAAGTGTCATCTTTGACGCACAAAAAGACAATTCATACTCAGAATCAATCAAGTATATTTCTATAGACTTTTTAGTTTTATTAACAGAATCCTGCATTGCATGTTTACCATAATCATATTTAAATATTCAATATTTGTAATACGTATTATAATTGAAATATACATGTATGTGTATTATTCATAATTTTATACAGTTTAAAACTAGAGCCAGTTTACTGTTTCTAATAATATACATGTATATATTATATCCAGTTTGATAAATATCATAAAATATAATAGACCTGTCATTTATGTTTGAACTGTTTTCCTAACAACACCATTTAGTGAAATATATGTCATTATAAAGGAAAAAAATATCATGACATTAGGTATACGTGGAGGTTCGATGTCATTTCAGGAGACCGGTGGTTCAAGCGGGGGGAGGGAACCAACACCCACCCCCGAACCAGGCAGCGACCCCGAGCCGGATGCCGAGCGCAAGCATTGACCGACCCCCTTCCCCCATCTATCCATCATACACCGAACACACCGATCATGCACACCATAACGCATCATATCCCGTAAGTCATGACCCGTTCCGCCCAGCTGACACTGACAACCGTATTGATCGCCTTGACCTTTCTGACCGATCCGAACGTCTAGTTGCCCCTACGTCGCCGAAAACGCGACCGAAGCGTTCCTTGTCAATTTCGTCCATCACTTCTTCGGTCAAGGTTTGCTTTGAGAAAGGGGGCGCCGGAAATGAGCAGCAAGAAAACGACCACTCGTTAAGCAAGCATTCACAACTCTCACAGCCTGAGAGTAATCACGACGTTAATGCTACTTTTGAAAATGACAACACCGACAAACGACTGGTAGAAACTACCCAAAACACGAAAGACGGTAGCATACGCATCAGAAGCAGATCAAACAGTATTGAAATAAAGAAACAGGAGATTATAAGAAACAGCACAGGGAACTATAATGTGAAACAAATTGTTGTTGTTTCACGAACCCAGTCACCAGAGTTACATGATAGAACTAGCGATAAAGACGCCTCTATGAATGACTCATTTTACACAACTGAAGAATTAACCAAAGAAAATAGATTGGAGCTAGACTTCGACACGACTCAAAGGACAATCACACCCTCATTTGATAAGCACCTCAATGGGCAGTTAAAGGACGATGTTGTCCAACACTCTGTTAATATGGAACATCAGCAAACTATCAATGACGAGATGGACGAAAGAAGTCATTCCACACCACGGGGAACACCAAGACCGCCAAAGCTTGCGCCACTTGATCACACACCTGTGTCAAGCCCTCGAGAAGGTAAGAAAAGCAAGCGGAGAAATAGAGTAGCGCCAAATGAAGGAGATTGCTCAATCAGTTCACCACGAACTAAGTCAAAGCGTTCTCGAAAAGGTCATAAAGACAGACAGGTAGCACCAACTTTAGATTCTGAGGAACAAGTATTGACACCTAGAAAAGATATTGCAAAGAGAAAACTAGAGAAGGAAATTGCTCAACGAAGCCCACGTTTGAAGGATAATAAATTGTATTATATGGTTGGGACAAAAGAACAGAAAGGAGAATGGGTCTCAAAGTCGGAACTAGGAAATCGTAACAAAGACCACCCAGACGCCGATAGAGTAAGTTTGCACACTGTCCGATCGGTTGATATAGACAATATTAACGAGATTGAACGGTCCAGCAGAAGGGAACATAGTGCGCGTCGTTATAGCAATGATGTACAAATAAACCAACGAGAAGATTTTGACAACGCTATCTTTGACCAAAACATTGAGGATACACGACACAAAGAATATGAACATACAAAAGAAGATGATTATGAAGATGATTTCGAAGACGAAGCTCATGGGGTAAACAGAGACAATGGGCAGATCCAGGTAGCCTTGTCAAAGGAAGACATAAAACAAGTTTCCATTAAAGAACAGACCATTACTGCCGATGACAAAGCGTTGCAACTTACGAAAGAAACTTCTGTTACTGTTAATGTGTCAAAGGACAATACAGTTGAAGTTCGGTCAAGTGACTCAACACAATCTCGCGGAATTGGTACCTTCGTTATGAGTAACTCGTCAATAAACACTCTTGTTATCACCAGTGATAGTAGGTTTGGCGCGGAGATGTTAAAAGACTTGGCAAAACAGACCAAACAAACTGAGGATATTTCTATGCGAAAAGAAATAGCAGACTACAGTTACCAAGCACATGATAAACTTCCTCCACAAGACAGAATATCCGATGGAAGGATAATTGACGACATCCTTCCAGAACCTGACAGATTCCCCAAACCAGACAACTTTTCTCTCCCACTACATAATGTTCACCAGGAAACTACACACCATTCAATAATGAGTGATGGACGAAACACTACGTCAACTGAAATGCAGACGGTGTGTGAAGGCCAAACCCAAACGGAACAATCAGTGTATGTTCAAACCATAGCAGAAGTTTATACGCAAACAAGTAGGGAGCCTAGTATGATAAGAGAAAGAAGTTTCGTTCGTACCGAACAAGAAACTATACAAAGTTCAGATAATTCATCAAAATCGAAAATTACTGAGGTTCAAGTTTATGAACGGTTTGAAAAGAATAGTGATAACAAAGAAATTACGCAACAGATAAAAAAGCAGGTGATAACTACAACGGATAATAAAAAATCCGAACGAAAAAAGAGAAAGAATTCACACCAATACAATGATATGAAAATGACAAGAAAAGACTCAAGTCCTACACGAAATGATGCACAAATGCCAAAGCACAAAGCTAGAGAGGCCGAATCGAATAAACAAGATGTCAAGGAGTATGAACAAGAAGAAACAGAAGTGCGTGAACCTTCAATAACAGAAGACAGCATAAATGATCCAGAAGAGAAGGAACCCAAAGTATTTGCAACAGAAGTTGCAGAGACCAAGTCACCTAATTCAGAAGTGACAGAGATCATTGATTCTAAAAAAGAAGTAACGGAGGCAAGAATAACAGAAACCGAAGTGACACAGGACCATGTGCTTAAGCAAGAAATGACAGAGGCCAAGGTTCCTGAGCCGGCAGTGACAGAGGTCAAGGCGGCGCCAGAACCAGAAATAGCAGAGTCAAAGGTACCTGAATCTATAATGACAGATGACAAGGCACAAGAACCAGAGGTGACAGAGGACGAGGTGCCTGAGCCAGAATTTTCAGAGGCAAAGGAGGCTGAACAAGAAGTAATAGAGGCCAAATACTCTGAGCCAGAAATGACAGACGACAAGGAAACTGAACAAGAAGTGACAGAGGCCAATGTGCCTGTGCCAGAAGTTACAGTGAAAAATGAAACTGACTCAGAAGAAACAGAGGCCAAGAACGCTGAGCCGGAAGTGCTAGAAGCGAAGGAGCCAAAATCTAAAGTGACAGAAAACAAGGAGCCCGAACGTGAGGTGTCAGAAGACAAGGAGCCAGAAACAGAAGTGACCGAAGACAAGGAACAAGAACAAGATGTGACAGAGGTTAGGAAGGCTGAACCTGAAGTGTCAGAAACCAAGGAGCCCGAACCTGAAGTGTCAGAGGCCAATGAGCCTGAACCAGATGGGACAGAGACCATATATCCTGAGTCAGAAGCGACAGAGGCCAAAGAGTCAGAACCCGAAGAGACACAAAACAAGGAGCCTGAACCAGAAATGACAGAGTCAAAGGTACACGAATCTACAATGACAAATGACAAGGCACAAGAACCAGAGGTGACAGAGGACGAGTTGCCTGAGCCAGAATTTTCAGAGGCAAAGGAGGCTGAACCAGAAGTAATACAGGCCAAATACTCTGAGCCAGAAATGACAGACGACAAGAAAACTGAACAAGAAGTGACTGAGGCCAATGTGCTAAAACCAGAAGTGACGGTGACAAATAAATTTGAATCAGAAGAAACAGAGGCAAAGAAGCTTAAGCAGGAAGTGCTAGAAGCGATGGAGTCAAAACCTAAAGTGACAGAGGACAACGAGCCCGAACGTGAAGTGTCAGAAGACAAGAAGCCAGAAACAGAAGTGACAGAGGCCAAAATGCCCGAACCTGAAGTGACAGAGGCCATGGAGACCGAATCTGACGTGCCAGAGGCAAAGGAGCCAGAACCTGAAGAGAAAGAAAACAAGGAGGCACAACCTGAAGTGAAAGATGCAAAGGTATCTGAATCAGAAGTGACAGAAGACAAGGAGCCAGTGCCGGAAGTGACAGAATACAAGGAGCCAGAACCTGAAGAGACAGAGACCATGTTACCTGAATCAGAAGTGACAGAGGCCCATGAGTCCGAACCTGAAGTGTCAGAGACCAAGGAGTCCCAGCCTGTAGTGACAGAGGCCAAGGTATCCGAACCTGAAAGGACAGATTCAAAGGAGCAACAACCTGAAGAGACAGAAAACAAGGAGGCAGAATCTGTAGAGACAGAGGCCAATGTGCCAGAAGTGACCGAGACAAAGGAGCCTGAGGCAGAAGCGATAGAGGTAAAGGAAACAGAGACCGATGTGACAGAAAACAAGGAGGCAGAACCTAAAGTGACAGAGATCAAGGTTCCTGAGCCAGATGTGACAGAGGTCAATGTGCCTGAACTTGAAGTAACAGAGGCCAAGGAGGCAGAACCTGAAGAGACAGAAAACAAGGATCCAGAACCTGAAGTGACAGTGGACAAGGTGCCTGTACCAGAAATGACAGAGTCTAAGGTACCCGAACCTACAGTGACAGATGACAAGACACAAGAACCACAGGTGGCAAAGGACGAGGCGCTTGTGCCAGAATTCGCAGATGCAAAGGAGGCTGAATCCGAAGTAAAAGAGACCAAATACTCTGAGCCAGAAATAACAGACGAAACGAAAACTGAACAAGAAGTGACAAAGGTCAAGGTGCCTGAGCTGATAGTGACAGAGGCTAATGAACCTGACTCAGAAGTAACAGAGGCCAAGAAGGATGAGCCTAAAGTGCAAGAAGCAAAGAAGCCAATAACTAAAGTGACAGATGACAAGATAACAGAACCAAAATTGACAGAAGACAATGAGCCAGAGCCGGAAGTGACAGAAGACAAGGAGCGAGAACATAAAGTGACAGAAGTTAAGGAGCCCGAACCTGAATTGACAGAGGCAAAGGAGCCCGAACCTGAAGTGTCAGAAGAAAAGGAGCCGGAAGTGACACAAGACAATGAGCCAGAATTTAGAGTGATAGAGGCAAATGTGACTAAGCCAGAAGTGACAGACGACAAGGAGACAGAACCTGAAGTGACAGAGGTCAAATCCCCTGAGACAGAAGTGACAGACACTAAGGAGCCAGAACCTGAAGTGATAGAGACCAATGTGTCTAAACCGGAAGTGACAGAGACCAAGGTGCTTGAGTCGGAAAAGACAGAGACCATAGAGCCTGAGGCAGAAGTGACAGAACACAATGAGCCAGAACCTGAAGTGACAGAGGGCAGTCTACCTGAGCCAGAAGTGACAGAGGTCAAGGTTAGTGAGCCACAGGTGGCAGAGGCCAAGGGTCATGAACTCCAAGTGACAGAGGCGAAGGAAGCAGAAGCTGAAGTGACAGAGACGAATGAAGCAGAACATGAAGTGACAGCGACCACGTCGCCTGTGCTTGCAGTGACAGAGAGCAAGAAGCTTGACCCAGAAGCGATTGAGACCAAAAAGACAGAATCTGAAGTGACAGAAGCAAATGAGCCAGAACCTGAATTACCAAAAGTGAAAGACGAAAATGAGACAGAGCAAGAGCCAGACATGATACAAGACAATGCGCGAGAACCTGAAGTGGCAGAGGCTAATATGCATGAGTCAGAATTGACAGAGATCAAGGTGCCTGAGGCAGAGGTGAGCGAAGACAAGGAACCAGAAACTGAAGTGACAGAGGCCAATGTGCCTGAACCAGAAGTGACAGAAGACAAAGCGCCTAGGCCAGAAAGGACAAACGTAACGGGAAAAGAGGCTAAAGTTACAGAGAACAAAGTGCCTGTACTTGAAGTGACAGAGACCAAGGCGCCTGAGCCAGAAGTGACAGAGGCGACGGAGCATGAGCCAGAAGTGACAAAGACCAAGGAGCCAGAACCTGAAGTGACAAAGAACAGGGAGCCTGAGCCAGACGTGACCGAGGGCACGGAGACTGAGCCAGAAATGACAGAGGAAAAGGTGAAAGAGCCAAAAGTGACAAAAGACAAGGAGTCAGAACTTCAAGTGACATATAACAAGGTGCCTGAGCCAGATGTGACAGCGATCAAGGAGCCTGAGCCAGAAGTGACAGAGACCAAGAAACCTGAAGTGATTGAGGCCAAAGAGTCTGAGCCAGAAGTGAAAGAGGTCAAGGTGCCTGAACCAGATGAAACAGAGACCAAGGCGTCTGAGCCAAATGTGACAGAGATCACGAAGCCTGAAGTGATAGAGAACAAAGAGTCTGAAGTGACAGACGCCAAGGCGCCTTACGTGACAGAGGCCAAGGCGCCTGAAATGACAGAGGCCAAGGTCTCTGAGCCAGAAGTAACAGAGACCAAGGAGCCTGATCCAGAAGTGACAGAGACAAAGGCGCCTGAAGTGAAAGAGACCAAGGAGCCTGAAGTGACAGAGGCCAAGGAGCCTAAAATGACAGAGACCAAGGAGCCTGAAGTGACAGAGACCAAGGAGCCTGAAGTGACAGAGGCCAAGGAGCCTAAAGCGACAGAGGCCAAGGAGCCTGAAGTGACAGATACCAAGGAGCCTGAAGTGACTGAGACCAAGGCGCCTGAAGTGACAGAGGCCATGGAGCATGAAGTGACTGAGACCAAGGCGCCTGAAGTGACAGAGGCCATGGAGCCTGAAGTGACAGAGACCAAGGCGCCTGAAGTGACAGAGGCCATGGAGACTGTAGTGACAGATACCAAGGAGCCTGAAGTGACTGAGACCAAGGCGCCTGAA
>Ga0224511_10000392_pt1 | contig 20226 bp, 14 predicted proteins | sample SF_May12_sed_USG_2_FD_169988 | JGI IMG/M metagenome (GOLD analysis project Ga0224511, IMG submission 169988) | Sediment microbial communities from San Francisco Bay, California, United States - SF_May12_sed_USGS_8_1 | ecosystem: Environmental > Aquatic > Marine > Sediment | place: USA...
TACGATGATGCCTAAAATCACCAATAGTACTGTTACACCTAAATCCGATTGATCAAAACTCATCTGTTCCTGTTCCTGTAGATTGCAGCATTGCTAATGATTAACTCTAGTGTCAGTTTAGATAAAACATAGGTAATATCAAGGATAAATTATTGATGTTTCTCGCTTCCCGATAGATATATTCGGCATTATTAGTGTGTGAATCTAAGCACAAAATTAACCGGTATTACGCATGCCTGCCGCAATTGCATTAATGCTTCTTAATAACGGATCCAGCCACATATCTCTTTCTTCCTGGCTGAGTGTTTTATCACGATAGCGTTTAAGTAGCTTGATCTGAATATGATTCAGGGGGTCAAGATAGGGGTCGCGACGCATGAGTGATAGAGCCAATGGCTCAATATCATCCAGTAAGTGATCCATTTCAGCAATTTGTAAAGTGAACTGGTTGGTGCGTTGATGTTCAGCTTTGATCAAGCTGAAGACCTTCTGGCGTGACTCATCAGATAAACACAGTTCAGAATATTCTTCTGCGGTGACAATATCGGCTTTATATAGGGCCATCTCAGTGTTACTGAGCAGGGCGCGGAAATAGGGCCAGTTTTGGTAGAGTTCCTGGAGTTGCTTCAGGCGCTCGTTATCACCATTGACCCAGGTTTCTAAAGCAGAACCAATGCCATACCAGGCAGGTAGTGTGTGTCTGGCCTGTGCCCAGGCGAAAACCCAGCCGATAGCACGCACCGAAGATTTAGAGCGATCACCTTTTTTACGATGAGAAGGTCGTGAGCCAATATTCATCAGGGCAATTTCGCTGACGGGTGTGGCCTCATAAAAATAATCGAGGAAACCCTCAGTTCTATCGGTTAGTTCACGATAAGCCTTTTCGCCCACTTCCATGATTTCACGCATGATTTGCATACGCTCTGGCGTGGTACTGGTTTCACTAGGCATGACCTGATAACGGCTGGATAACATCAGGCCAGAAATACCCAGAGTCAGCTCATAGATAGCGGTTTCAGCGTTGCTGTATTTATTTGATAGCACTTCACCCTGTTCGGTAAATTTAATCTCGCCATGAACTGTGCCTTCAGGTTGAGCCAGGATAGATTCAAAAGTAGGGCCACCGCCACGGCCGATGGTGCCGCCGCGACCATGGAATAAACGACATTCGATGCCGTGGGCATCGGTCAATTTGATGACTTTTCTTTGGGCTTCAAATAACTGCCATGAAGAGGCCAGAATGCCGCCGTCCTTACAGGAGTCGGAATAACCGAGCATGACTTCCTGCATGCCACCAGAAACATTTAACAATGATTTGTAGACGGCATCATCAAACAGTGAGGAAAGCACGCTTTCGATGTGCGCTAAATCTTCGATGGTTTCAAATAAAGGAGAGATTTTTATATTGCAGAACCAGCCATCATCAGTTTTTCCAGCCAGCCCCATCAATGTTGCCAGCCACATCACTTCCATAATATGGCTGGCCTGGTGGGTCATGGAAATGACATAGGTACCAAACGCATTGGGGCTGATTTTTGTACTCATGGCCGCCATGGTCTGGAAAACTTCAATGGTTTCTTTGTTTAGTTCATCCAGTTTATTTTCATCTAGCTGGAATTGCTCATCAGGATTGTCGATGAGTTTGGAAAGTAGCTTAACGCGCTCTTCTTCGGATAGTACTGAGTAATCAATGCTGCTATCCAGCTGTTTTAAAACTTCGCTGACGGCATCGCTATGACGTGTTGACTCCTGGCGGATATCTAAATGCATCAGGTAGAAGCCAAATGATTCAACCAGACGAATAAAGTCTTTTAATGTGCCGTCAGCGATAGCCTGGTCACCATGGCCACATAGTGATTCGTAAATTAGATATAAATCAGCCAGTAATTCTTTTTCTGACGGGTAAGCATCTTTGAATGCGGTCATATCGATTTCAAGCGTGTCGTCATCAATTTTGTTGATGCCGGCGCGAACCTTGTCCAGATTTTGTTGCAGGCGATGACGCATGAAGGCAATTTTTCGACGATACGGTGCTGAGCTGTATATGGTCGGTTTTGCGGAGAAAACTTCAAAACGCAGGTTTTCATCCTGATTCAGGCTTTCGACAAAGGCTTCACTGGGTGTGCACAGTTGACTGGAATGTGTCAGTACCCTAAAAATTCCAACGAGTCGTCGAACATATTCTTCGAGCGCCGCTTCGGATTGCAGGTGTAAAGCTAGTGCAGTGGTTTCAGGTTTTACATTGGGGTTGCCGTCGCGGTCACCACCGATCCATGAACCGAATTGTAAAAAGCTGGGAACGTGGATTTGTTCATTAGGGTAGTAGTCACGAACCCGGCGTTCAAGATTTTTGTAGATAACCGGAACCGCATCAAACAGACTTTCCTTGAAGTAATACAGGCCGTTTTTTATTTCGTCTCTGACCTGTGGGCGATTTTCACGAACTTCATCGGTACGCCATAAAATTTGAATCTGTGCTTCCAGCTCGTCTGTGGCTTCTTTTATCTGGGCTTCATTCAGGTCTGCAATATTGAGTTTTTCATTGGCCAGAAAAATACGGCGTAGTGCGTACAGCACGCTACGAGGTTTGGCTTCTGTTGGATGTGCTGTGATGACAGGAATGTAGGCCAGGCGATTGAGCAGGTTTTGCAATTGAGCGGCGTTCATGTCCTGGTCTTTGAAGCTGGCCATGGCAGAATCGAAAGAGCCTAACCAGAGAATATTTTCACTGCTGCGATGTTTGAGTTGATCACGACGTTGTTGATGCTGTGAGGCTTCCTCAGCAATGTTAACCAGGCTGAAATAGGTGCTGAAAGCACGAACCACCTGAGATAGTGTTTCGGCGTCCAGCGATTCAATCATCGACATCATCTGGGCACGTTTTTTCACATTGTCTTCTTTATGAAGCTCAATGAAGCCAAGTCGTAATTTTTCTACTGAATCATAAACCTTAGCACCGGCCTGAGAAAGCAGTACATTACCCAGTAAATTACCGAGTAATTTGACACGTGCACGTAGTTGCTCGTCGCTACTGGCGGTGTTGAGCAGGCCTGCAGGCTTCTGTTTCAGTTTGGATGAAGGGCTGTTGACTGTATTTGACTGACTCATAGATGATATTATTTGGCGTTGCGGGCCTGTATACAAGGCGCGGTATTATAGCTTATGCAGCTTTTCGCGGATATACCGGAAAAAAATGTGGCAATATCGACGTTTTCGGGTGTGAAACATCATTTTTGCGCTAGGCTTTGATGCAATAATGAATAGTTTTCTATAAGAATATTAAATATGTCCAAATTAACTGAATCATCATCCTGGCAAGCGCTGCAAGCACATTTTGAAGAAATGAAAGGTCTCCATATGCGAGATTTGTTCGACCAGGATGAACAGCGTTTTGAGAAGTTCAGTACACAAATGGATGATATTTTGCTGGATTTTTCCAAGAATCGAATGACTGACGAGACATTCAAGCTACTGTGTGATTTAGCTCGTGAGTCAGATATTGAAGGCTGGCGTGACCAGATGTTTGCGGGTCTGGAAATTAATATTTCTGAATATCGTCCAGTTTTGCATACCGCTTTGCGTAATCGGAGCAATAAACCAGTGTTTGTTGGTGATGAAGATGTCATGCCTAAAATTAACAAGGTATTGCAGCAAATGCGCTATTTTTCAGAGCGTGTACGTGGCGGACATTGGCGTGGATATAGCGGCCACCTAATTACAGATGTCATTAATATCGGTATTGGTGGTTCAGACCTGGGTCCGCATGTTGTCTGTGATGCTATGAAGCCCTATGCGCAGCGTGGCATGAATGTGCATTTTGTTTCTAATATTGATCCGACTCATCTCACTGAAATCCTAAAGTTTGTTCAACCAGAATCAACGCTGTTTATTATTGCTTCAAAAACATTTACCACCCAGGAAACCATGATGAATGCGCGTAGTGCGCGTGACTGGTTTGTAAATACGACAGGTTCGGAAAAAGCGGTGGCCAAACATTTTGTTGCGGTGACCAGTAATTTTAATGCGGCTAATGAATTCGGTATTTTGGCTGAGAATGTTTTTGAATTTTGGGACTGGGTGGGTGGACGTTATTCAGTTTGGTCAGCGATCGGCCTGCCGATTGTGTTATATCTGGGTATGGATCATTTTGAAGATTTGCTTGATGGTGCCTATGCCATGGATGAGCATTTTCAGAATACACCGATAGAGAAAAATATACCGATGATTCTGGCATTGCTGGGTATCTGGTATAACAACTTTTTCGATGCACAAAGTCATGCAGTAATGGCTTATAACCAGTACTTACGTCGTCTACCTGCACATCTTCAGCAGCTGGATATGGAAAGTAATGGTAAGACGATTACGCGCCAGGGCGAGCGTGTGGATTACCTTACCGGCCCGATTATCTGGGGTGAAACGGGTAGTAACTGCCAGCACGCTTTTTTTCAGTTACTACATCAGGGTACCAAGCCGGTTCCCGCTGATTTTCTGGTACCTGCCAAAAGTAAAGATCCATTAGGTACACAGCATAGTATTTTATTGTCCAACTTCCTGGCTCAAACGCGTGCCTTGATGATGGGTAAGACTGAAGCGGAGGCGCGCAAGGAGCTGGAAGATTCGGGTGTCTCCGAAGAAAAAATTCAGGAAGTGCTACCACACAAGGTTTTTGAAGGTAATAAACCGACTAATTCGATTATGTTTGAAAAGCTGGATCCGCGCACTTTGGGAGCCCTGCTGGCTATGTATGAACATAAAGTGTTTGCGCAGGGCGTGATCTGGAATATTAATTCCTTCGATCAATGGGGCGTTGAATTAGGCAAGCAGTTGGCCGATGAAATTTCAACGGTGTTGTCCAAACGTGAGCAAACGGATGATTACGATGGCTCAACAAATGGTTTGATGAGTTATTGCGTGTCGCTTAAATTTTCTGATTAGTTAAGAGAAGGCTATTAGTTGGTAGTTAAAGGCTTTTACTGTCGACTATTATTCCAGCATCCAGGCTAGAGTTGTCTCTAGATGTTGTATTTCCCAGTCACTAATATGTTTTTTTAGGCGACTATTGTCGCCAGTTAATTCACGTACTTCGTTAGTGCGAACAAATTGAGGGTTTACTTTTATTTCGATACTATGACCCGTGATTTTTTCACACATTGCAACGACCTCACGTAGTGAGTGGGTTTGACCTGTGCATATATTTAGTGTTTCACCTGCAGGGCAGTGTTCCAGGAGTTTTCCATAGATCTCAGCCACTGCGCGCACATCACCGAATTCACGCCACACTTCCAGATTTCCAAGTTCGATAATGGCTTTTTTTTCACGGAAATGTGCAACAATCTTGGGAATAAGAAATTTTTCATCCTGACCAACACCGGTATAGTTAAAAGGACGGACCATGAACAGGGGCAACCGGTCAGACCACAAGTGACCCATCTGCTCCATGGCTAATTTACTGACAGCATAATCATTGGCAGGATCAGGGATAGTATCTTCGCTCAAGACACCTTCAGAACGATTACCATACACGTTGGCGCTACTCGCCAGAAGAATGCTTTGTACATTCGGTGCATGTTGTGCCAAAGCTTCTAGTAAATTGCGTGTGCCGATCAGGTTAACTTCATAAAAAGCATTTGCATTGCCGTGACCAACAAAAGCAATACCTGCAAGATGGATTACTGCATCAGGTTGTACTTTTTCTATTTCGTTAGCAACATCATCAGCAATTGTTAGGTTGCTAGATAGGCCAACTACTTTATAACCCTGCTTTAGAAGTTCGGATTGAACATAGTGTCCAGTAAATCCATCAAGGCCGGTAATTAAGGCAGTTTTCACCGTGTCTTTGCCCTTAAAAGATCAGACCGCCAGTTTGATTGCGACGCATGTCAGCATCAACCATAAGTTTACAGAGTTCTTCTAGAGAAGTTGTAGCTTCCCAGCCTAATTCCTGTTTTGCTTTGGATGAATCACCAATTAATAAATCGACCTCAGCAGGACGGAAGAACTTGGGATTAACCTGTACAATGGTTTCGCCTGTTGCAGTATCGATGCCTATTTCATCGCGTCCCGAACCTTTCCATTCTATGCCTATATCTAGAGCCTTGGCTGTCATATTAACAAAATCACGTACGCTCTCTGTTCGCCCGGTTGCTAGTACGTAGGTGTCAGGGGTGTCTGTCTGTAGCATCCGGTACATACCGTCAACATAATCTTCAGCGTAACCCCAGTCACGTTTGGAATCCATATTGCCCAGTTCTAATACTTTTTGTTTGCCAAGCTTTATTTTTGCAAGACTATCGGTAATTTTTCGGGTGACAAACTCCAGCCCACGAATTGGTGATTCATGGTTAAACAAAATGCCACTGGTAGCAAAAATATCATATGATTCGCGATAGTTAATAGCCATCCAGTGGGCATATACTTTAGCTACACCGTATGGGCTTCTTGGATAAAGCGATGTTTTCTCATTCTGAGGCACTTCTTGTACGTGGCCAAACATTTCAGATGTGGATGCCTGGTAGAATCGAATTTTTGGATTAACAATTCGAATAGCTTCCAGAAGGTAGACAGGACCCAGGCCAGTGATTTTTGCTGTGGTTATGGGTTGATCAAAGGAGACAGCAACGAAACTTTGAGCAGCAAGATTGTATACTTCATCTGGTTGGGCAGTCTCAAGCAAACGAATGCTAGCACCCAGGTCAGTGAGGTCATACTCTACTAAATGAAGATTAGGATGATCTTTAATTCCTAGCTCTATAATTCTCCAAAAATTAACAGAGCTGGTTCTGCGGAAGGTGCAGTAGATGTTATATCCTTTATCTAATAATAATTTTGCTAGATAGGCACCATCTTGTCCTGTTATACCTGTAATTACTGCGCTTTTCATAAAATCCCCGACCACCGTAAGTATTATCTAAATAAATGAACGCGGCATTATAGCTTTTTAGACAGGTTCGTACCATCGGTCTGGAAATGCCTGGTTATGAAACATTTGTTAGTAGTAGGCCGGGATAAGGTTTTATCGTTCCCGGCGTTCGCTGGATATTGCCTGCAACGTGCCTTATGCAGACCTACTGTTGTTTAAAGCCCATTGAATATGCTCAGCAACCACCGGCGTTGCTTCAGTGAGTTTATTTTCTAGTGCAAAAATAATTTCTTCTGAGCGTGGCGCATTACCAAGAGCGATAGCAATATTACGTTGCCAGCGTTGATAACCAATACGGCGAATAGATGAGCCCTCAGTGTTTTTTAGAAACTCTGCTTCAGTCCAGGCAAAGAGCTCGAGTAATTTTGGTGCATCGAGTGGGTGGCGGGCCAGAAAATCTTTTTCTGTGCTGGGTACGGAAAAACGATTCCAAGGACAGCAAAGTTGGCAATCGTCACAACCGTATATCCGATTGCCCATAGCTGCCCTGAATTCAACTGGGATGGTTCCATCCAATTCAATGGTGAGATAAGAAATGCATCGGCGTGCATCTAATTTATAAGGTGCAATAATGGCATTGGTAGGGCAAACATCGATACATTTTTGACAATGCCCGCAATGTGATTCAGGCGTCTTGTTGCTGATGGGGAGTGGTAAGTTTGTGTATATCTCACCCAGGAAAAACCAGGATCCCGCCTTTTGATTAATGAGATTGGTGTGTTTGCCTATCCATCCCAGGCCCGCTTTTTCAGCCAGTGGTTTTTCCAGCACGGGTGCGCTATCGACAAAAACGCGATAACCAAAATCTCCAACCTCATCAGCTATTTTGTTAGAGAGTTTTTGTAGACGTTTGCGCATCAGCTTGTGGTAATCACGCCCAAGTGCATAACGTGAAATGTATCCCAGTTCGGGATTATCCAGAACGGCATCAGCGGTCTCGCAGTCGGGAGGGTAATAATCCATGCGTACAGAAATGATACGCAGGGTATCGGGAACTAGTTCATCGGGCTGGTAGCGCATAGTGCCATGCTTTTGCATGTAGCCCATTTCGCCATGGTAGTCCTGATCTAGCCAGTCGGTAAAGTGATTTTGATAGTGGCCAAGTTCGGTGTCGGTGACTTCAAGTTGTTGGAACCCCAGTTCTTTTGCCCAGAGTCTTATTTGCTGTAGCAGTTCAGTGTCATCAACATGGTTTATCTTATTCGGCATTTAGTTAGTTTATATTAATGGTCTGTGCAGTTGGCAGTTATCAGTTTGTGATCGGCTGTAAATTGCATTAACTATCTACTTATGACTGATAACTAAGCGCTATTTGTACTAAAATGGCGCCCCGATTTAATCATTATAAGAAAAGCATATGACAGTTCGTACTCGTTTCGCCCCCAGTCCTACTGGTTATCTTCATGTTGGCGGTGCACGAACCGCGTTATTTTCCTGGTTATATGCCAGGAAGATGGGCGGGCAGTTTATCTTACGTATTGAAGACACCGACCGTGAGCGATCTACTGAAGAATCAGTGGGGGTGATACTGGAAGGCATGGAGTGGCTGGGTCTGGATTATGATGAGGGGCCCTTCTACCAGACAGACCAGTTTTTACGTTATAAAGAAGTGATCCAGCAACTGATTGATACTGGGCATGCCTACCACTGTAACTGCAGTAAAGAACGTCTGGCTGAACTGCGTGAACAGCAGATGGCGAACAAGGAAAAACCCCGTTATGACGGTTGCTGTCGTGAGAAAAATCTGGCTGAAGCAGATAACACCGTAGTACGTTTTAAAAATCCACTGGAAGGCGATGTGGTGATTGATGACATGATTAAAGGTCGTGTGGTTATCAATAATCGCGAACTTGATGATCTTATTATTGAGCGCACTGATGGTACGCCGACTTATAACCTGACGGTGGTGGTCGATGACTGGGATATGAAGATGACGCACATCATCCGTGGTGATGATCACCTGAATAATACACCGCGTCAGATCAATATATTAAAAGCACTCGGTGCTGAATTACCTGTGTATGCACATGTGCCGATGATTCTGGGTGATGATGGTAAACGTCTGTCCAAGCGTCATGGGGCAGTCAGCGTGATGGAGTACAAAGAGAATGGTTTTCTGCCAGAGGCACTAATCAATTATCTGGTTCGTCTAAGCTGGTCACATGGTGATCAGGAGGTTTTTAGTCGCGATGAAATGATTCAGTTATTCGATGCAGTTGATGTCAATAAATCAGCATCAACCTTTAATACCGAGAAATTACGCTGGTTGAATCAGCATTATATTAAAAATCTGGATATTGAAGTGTTGGCCGAACAGTTGCAGAAGCATATACATTTTGCCTATTTTAATACTGACCACGGCCCCGACCTGATTGAAGTGTTGAAGGTGTTTCAGGAGCGCTGCAGTACTTTGACTGATCTGGCGGAAGAGATCCATTTTCTATATGATGATTTTGATACTTATAACGAGAAACTGGCAAAAAAACAGTTTAAAGAAGCAGCCTTGCCCATACTTGAGAGTTTGAAGCAACAATACTCCGAGCTAGAAAACTGGACGGCAGAGGCTATACATCATGTCGTTGAAAATACCGTCAATGAGCTTGAAGTTGGTTTTGGCAAAGTAGGGCAACCTTTGAGATTGGCTGTGACCGGTCACGGTAAATCACCGTCGATTGATGTTACGCTGGAATTACTGGGTAAAGAGAAAACCTTAAAACGCCTGGATCAGGCGATTGATTTTATCAAGCAGCGATACGCATAAACAGAAGTTAGCTGGTAGCAAGTGGTCAATAGATAAAAATGACTAATGACCACTTGCTGATTCTACCTATTGCTTTCTTCTAGCCAGGCCGACCAGACCAATTATTCCTGAACCCAATAACCATATACTGGCAGGCAAGGGCACGGCGCTTGGGCTGATGACTGAACAGTCCCCCATACCTGCAATATTCGCTGACCCCGGTGTGATGCAGCCCAGCTGAAAGTCAGCCGCATTATTGTCGGTATCGATGCCATTAATAATACGGGCAATGCTAACCACATCTGAATTGTTATCACTAACGGTTAAGAGACCTCCCTCGGTAAAAGGTGATAGTTCACCTTCGTATGATAATGAATCAATTAATAAGTCATTGTTAAAAAGCCCAATGGCATCGGGTGCGCCATTTTGAAACCAACTGCTTGAGCTAGTAAAACTATAATCACAGTTGGCTACCGTTGTGCTATCACTGCATACCACAAAATAACCGTCGGCATTAATATTAAAGCCAGACAAGTCAATGCTTCGATAACTTGATGAAGTAGTGCCATTAATTAATTCAATAACATAATTATCAAGAGATGTTGTGGTGGTGCCAGTATTGAATAGTTCAATAAATTCAGCAGTGTCAATGCCCTCCTGATCATAGTCAATTTCATTAATGATAATGGCAGCATGGTTGCTGGTAGAGAAGCTGCAAGCTAGTGCCAGTAGGTATAGTTTCGCAAATTTAGATTTTTTAAGTCCAGTTTTCTTCATTTTAATACTCCTTGTAGTTAAAAAATGCGCAGGATTGCGCGTCAAAACACAACGTGTTGAGATTGAATTTGAAAGGGATAATGCATTGCAAATTGCAAGGCAGGGCAACGCGACACAATACGAAATTGAGGCGATAAATATCGAAATGTATTTGGGGGAAATAAAGGGCAGCAAATCCGTCTGCACCATATCCATATGCCAGTAAACATTCAATCATCCTGATTGTGTGTTGTATTGTTATTCCTTAATCCGGCAGAATAGTAACCAATTATCAGTATACTTGTAAACCATTAATATTTTTTTGATCAATATTATTGCGGCAGTGGTGAACAAATGCCTTATGTTTCTTTACTCCATGCACCATTCAATATAAGATTCAGCACCAATTCGGGGCTATAGCTCAGCTGGGAGAGCGCAACACTGGCAGTGTTGAGGTCAGCGGTTCGATCCCGCTTAGCTCCACCAATTTTATTTAGTAACTCCTTGTTTTAAAATGGATAATGGAATTCTTCTGTGAGAATAATTGTAACAGGCGGTGCGGGTTTTATTGGCTCCGCCGTAATCCGTCAATACATCAATGACACTGATCATGAAGTGATTAATCTGGATGCGCTGACCTATGCTGGCAATCTTGAATCACTAGCCGAAGTTTCCAATCATCCTCGCTATCATTTTGAGCACGCAAGCATCTGTGATGCCAAAGCCGTTCAGCGTATCTTTGAGCAATATCAGCCTGATGCTATTATGCATCTGGCAGCGGAATCGCACGTTGATCGTTCTATCGATGGCCCTGCAGATTTTATTCAGACTAATATTGTTGGCACCTATATTTTGCTCGATGTAGCAAAAAAATATTGGGATCAACTGGATGCAGATAGAAAGTCATCGTTTAAATTTCATCATGTTTCCACCGACGAGGTTTATGGTGATTTAGAAGCTGATGGTTTTTTTACTGAAGAAACCAGTTACGAGCCTAGCTCACCGTATTCAGCCAGTAAAGCGTCATCAGATCATTTAGTTAGAGCATGGTGCCGTACTTATGGTTTACCTATTGTGATCACCAATTGCTCCAATAATTATGGTGGTTATCAGTTTCCTGAAAAACTAATTCCTCTGGTTACTTTGAATGCACTAGAAGGCAAACCTTTGCCTATCTATGGTGATGGCTCTCAGATACGTGACTGGTTACACGTGGACGATCATGCCCGCGCTTTACGCTTAGTATTGGAAACAGGCAAAACTGGTGAGACCTACAATATTGGTGGCCATAATGAAAAAACAAATTTGGAAGTTGTAAAAACAATTTGTGCATTGCTTGATCAATTGGTTCCAGATTCACCCTACAAACCTCACGAGTCACTCATTACATACGTGTCTGATCGTCCTGGTCATGATGTTCGTTATGCGATTGATGCCGATAAAATAGCCAAAGATTTGGGCTGGACACCAGAAGAAACTTTTGAAAGTGGCATGGAAAAAACTATCAACTGGTATCTGGAAAATAATGAATGGTGTCAGCACGTTCTGGATGGCAGTTATCAGGGTGAGCGTCTGGGTCTTGGAGAAGAAAGTTAATGAAAGGTATTATTTTAGCTGGCGGTTCTGGCACGCGTCTTTACCCTATTACACAGGGTGTAAGTAAACAACTGACACCGATCTATGACAAGCCAATGATTTATTATCCTTTGTCAGTACTTATGTTATCAGGGATTACCGAAGTATTGATTATCTCGACACCGGATGATTTGCCACAATTTAAAAATTTATTGGGCGATGGCAGTCACATTGGTATGCAATTCTCTTATATTGAACAACCCTCACCAGATGGTTTAGCACAAGCTTTTATATTAGGCGAAGATTTTATCGGTGATGATGATGTTTGTCTGGTGCTCGGCGACAATATTTTTTATGGACATGGTTTAATAACCATGTTGGCAAATTCAATTGCTAATGTTAAAAATGATAAGAAGGCAACGGTATTTGGTTATTTTGTAAAAGACCCGGAACGTTATGGCGTAGCCGAGTTTGATGCTGAAGGAAATGTATTAAGTATTGAAGAGAAACCAAAAATACCAAAGAGTCACTATGCAGTTGTAGGTTTGTATTTTTATCCAAATAATATTGTAGAAATTGCAAAACAAATAAAACCCTCTGAGCGTGGTGAGCTAGAAATTACTACGGTTAATCAAAAATATCTTGAGCAGGGTGATTTAAAAGTAGAGTTAATGGGGCGCGGTTATGCATGGCTGGATACGGGTACACATGAAAGCTTACTAGAGGCATCAAACTTCATACAAACTATTGAAAACCGACAAGGTCTAAAAGTGGCCTGTATTGAAGAAATTGCTTATGAAATGGGTTATATCAGTAAAGAAAAATTAATAGATCTGGCTCAACCATTAAAGAAGAATCAGTATGGACAATATTTAATTCGCCGAGCAAATGAAGAAGTTTTAAGTTGATGAATATAATACCAACAAAAATTCCAGATGTTTTAATTATTGAACCAAAAATATTTGGAGATGATCGTGGTTTTTTCTTTGAAAGTTTTAATAAGAAAGCTTTTGAAGTGGCAACTGGTGTAATTACTGAATTCGTTCAGGATAATCATTCTAAGTCGTCAAAAGGTGTATTGCGTGGATTGCATTACCAGATAAAGCATCCACAGGGTAAGCTGGTGCGTGTCTGTGTTGGGGAGGTTCTAGATATCGCCGTTGATCTTAGGAAGTCATCTGCAACATTTGGTCAGTGGGAATGGGTTAAGCTGTCAGCAGAAAATAAAAGACAACTTTGGATACCGGAAGGTTTTGCGCATGGATTTTTGGTTCTGTCAGAAACGGCTGAATTCTTATATAAAACAACCGATTATTATATGCCTGAGCACGAACGATGCATTCGGTGGAATGATGCTGAATTAGCAGTCGACTGGCAATGTGATACACAACCTCTGGTATCAGAAAAAGATGCTCAAGGTGATTCATTTAAAGATGCTGATGTGTTCGAATGAAAATCCTCTTGTTTGGAAAAAATGGTCAGGTCGGATGGGAGCTTAACAGGTCACTGCAACCGCTTGGCGAGATTGTGGCTCTTGGAAGAGATGATGCGGATTTTTCTAATCTAGAAGGCCTTCGGTGTATTATAAGTAATATAAAACCAGATGTTGTAGTAAATGCTGTTGCGTATACAGCGGTTGATAAAGCTGAAAGTGAAGAAGATTTGGCAACAATAATAAATGGTATTGCGCCTGGTGTATTGGCTGAAGAAGCATCTAAGATAAATGCACTATTAGTTCATTATTCTACGGATTATATTTTTGATGGAACTAATAACCATCCATATCTGGAATCAGATGCGCCCAATCCTATTAATGCCTATGGACGTTCAAAACTCGCTGGTGAGCGCGCGATACAATCTTCAGGATGTGATTTTATAATATTGAGAACCAGTTGGGTTTATGCATCTCGTGGTAGTAATTTTTTACAGACAATTATTAGGCTTGCAAAAGAAAAAAATGAATTAAAGATTATTGATGATCAGGTGGGGACGCCAACCTGGGCGAGATATATTGCAGACTCAACTTCTTGTATGATATCGAAAATACTAAATGACCGAGTCTCTGATAACATCGAAATTAATGAAATTTTTCATCTCTCAAACAAAGGGCAATGTAGTTGGTATCAGTTTGCGGATGAAATTGTAAATAGGCTTAAGGAATTTGATCAAAGCATTAGAACTGAAGTAAGGCCCATTAGTTCAGATCAATATGCTTCAGTCGCAGATAGACCGAAATACACCGTACTGTGTAGCGATAAGATAGAGCGTGAAATGTTATTGCAAAACATTGGTTGGCAGAGTGCAGTAGAGCTCTGCTTAGATGAGTGTATGTAGTGATGAGGCAGTTGTATCTACATATTGGTTATCCGAAAACAGGGACTACCGCAATTCAGGAGTTTATGCGTCTAAACAGAGAGATCCTGCTAAAACAAAAGATACTATACCCTGAGACTGGGATAAAAAAAAATTCACATCACCAGATCCCCTGGGTATTCACTGATGATTGCCGTGCTAATGTAAATCTCAGCAGATCAGAAATTACCAGTGGGCTAAAGAAAGAGTATCATGATAACCCGTCGGTAGAAAAAGTAGTGATTAGCTCTGAAGGGTTTATTTTTGCGGTGAAGCCAGAAGATGCACTAGAAATGTTCCGCGATGATTTTGATGATATTAAATTAATTATTTATATGAGACAGCCATTTCGCTGGATCCAGTCTGACTATAATCAGGGAGTGAAAGGTTGGCGTCAACTGACTTGTAGTTTCGATGAGCACCTCAACTCAATTCTATCATCTAAAGATTCGCCGATGAATTTTTACAATATGCTGTCAAAGTGGGCGTCGGTCTTTGGATGGGGTAATCTGATTGTTCGCTCTTATGATGTTGAACGATTAGATTTAACTAGCAGCTTCCTGAAAATTTTGGGTGTGAAAGAACCAAGCGAATTCATTATCCCGGAATGCGAGGACTCTAATCCGAGGCTTTCTGTGTCTCAACTAGAGCGGCTAAGGGCGATTAACGCATTAGAGCTTTCAGATGATGAAAGAAAATGGTTGCTCGGACAGATAAGTGATGTGGAAACAGCTGGCGTTAAAGGTGTAGTCTCAGTAAAAGAAAATTTTTTTTATCATCTCGATAAATCTATGTTGAAAAGAATAAATAAGAATAATAAGAAATTATTGAAATATTTTGATAAGAATATATTCGAAAAAGATTTTTTTACGCTGATAAATCCCGATAAAGATAAAGTTTTGATGAATCAAATAGATATCAATCGATTGACAGAGATGGTTCAACCGCTCGCCGCCAAGTTGCTTGATAGCCGGCGCTAAGATGGTGTCGACAAGGGTTCTATTGTTAATATAATGAATGCCATTTCAATATTTTTTTACAGGGTACGTAACAGATTGTTAAGAATAAATGTTATTCCAAAATTTTTTTACAGAATACGTAACAGATTGTTAGGTCGTCAGACGATCCTGCATTGTCATATTTTTAAAAATGCGGGTACTACACTTGACTGGGCATTAGAGCGTAGTTTTAATTTTGGTTTTGTCGATCACAGAGATGATGTTGTTTTAAGGCAGCAGGGGATGAACTATCTCGAAGACTTTTTATGTAAAAATCCAAATGTTTCCGCTGTCTCGAGTCATCACATGCCTTTTATGCCTGAGTATGATCCGTCATATTATTGGCTGGTACTGTTGCGTGAACCACTGAGTCGTGTGAGATCGGTGTATGAATTTGAGGTTAAGCAGTTGCCGGTTTCTTCCCTGGGTTCAAAGATGGCAAAGGAATTAGACTTCTCAAAATATATTCACTGGAGGATGCGGGATGATGTGCCGGCAGTGATACAAAATTTCCATGTGAGATACCTGAATAATGTATTGCGACCAGAGATGGAAATAGATGACTCCTTTTTGTCTAATGCGTTCCAGCGTCTTCGGTTGGATAATGTGCTAGTTGGAACTGTTGAGAACTTTGATCAGAGTATGGTTGTTTTTGAAGAGGCATTGAAGGAAAAGTTTCCCAAGATTGATCTTGCATATATAAGCCAAAATATTGGTAATAAAAGATCTGAACAACCCCTGGGTTTTTTGGATGAGATAACACCAGATGCACGGGAACTATTGCTGGAGAATAATCAATTAGATCAAAAGTTGTATGATATGGTTAGTGCGGATCAAAAAAAATTGATAAGTTCTATCCCTGATTTTAATGAAAAGTTTAGTTGTTTTAAAAAAAGATGTAATTCACTGGTAGCAAAAAATAATGCAACAAAATAAAAAAATAATTGTTGTATTAGGAATGCATAGATGTGGTACATCTATGGTTACTCGTGTGTTTAGTGAGCTTGGTGCGGGCCTAGGTAATAACTTGATGCCGCCTGCTAAAGATAATCCTGCAGGTTTTTGGGAGCCGGTTGATATTGTTAACGTGCATGATGAGCTATTAGATTATCTGGATAGTTCATGGGATGATCCGCGTCCATTGCCAGATAAATGGTGGGAAGGTGAAGGTGTAGAAGATTATAAAAATAGGCTTCAACAGATAGCAAAAGAACAATATTCTACCATTAACCTTCCGATCATGAAGGACCCTCGAGTTTGTCGGCTGCTTCCTTTATGGAAGATAATTTTTAAGCAGCTTGGCTGGCAGCCGTATTATATATTAGTTGCCCGATCACCTCTGGAAGTTGCCAAGTCGCTGTTTAAGAGAAATACGCTTGAACTTGATCAGGGTTATTTGCTCTGGTTGCGTCATATAGTAGAGGCGGAAAAATATAGTCGTGGAAGTGATCGCGTATTTCTTTTATATGAAAATATGATTAATGATCCTGAATCTGTGCTTAAAAACTGCCTACCTATTCTTGGTATCGATGAGCTTGGTTTTTCTGATTCGGGAATAGTAAATATTGAGGGGTTCATTGACAGTAAGCTTAGACATAATTTTTCTACTGAGAGTGAGTTAGATACTACACCTGAATTGCAATTTTATGTTGCTGATATTTTTAAATTATTTCGTGATGTGGCAAATAATGCTATACCAGAGACCGGTCTGCAGAAAGTTTTTGACCAGGCAAGCAAGTCTTTGATAGCAACCGATGCGCTATATTCATCAATTAATGTTTTAACACTAAATAGATTTATTACAAATCTTGCTGACAATGAATCTAGCATCAAAAGTTTAAAGGTGGCGCTAGATGATAATAACGCTGAAATTAATAGGTTGAATCAGGTCGTAGCTAAATGTGAACAGAATAAATCAGATCTTGAGCAGCAGGTTGTTGAGTTAAATAGATATATTAATATCTTAACGAATAGTAATTCGTGGCGTATCACTTTGCCTCTCAGAGAGATAGGAGTGTGGATTAGAGAACCTGCGTCTCAAGTTCATCGCTATATGTGGCATGCTATCAGGATAAGCAAAGTAGTTTATATGAAATTGCCCTTTAATCAGGAACAGAGAACTGGACATAAAGTCTTTCTGGCAAAATATGCATCCTGGTTATTGCGGACCATCGGTGGTCAGCCAGTTGCGCTAGTAAAGAAAAAAATAGATCTTATACCAGAAGATCAGACACCGGCAGCGGAGTCGATTACCGTTTTAACTTCAGAGCAGCCGCTTGTATCGATCATAATACCTGTCTACGGAAAACTCGATTTTACTTTACGTTGTATCGCTTCGATTGCAAAATTCCAGCCTGCTGTACCATATGAGGTCATAGTGGTCGATGACTGTTCGCCAGATAACTCATTATCAGAACTACAACGTATAAAAGGTATAGATGTGCTAGAAAATACGATAAATCAGGGTTTTATACGTTCTTGTAATGCGGGTGCAAAAAAATCTAAAGGCAAGTATCTATGTTTCCTTAATAATGACACCCAGATCACAGCCAACTGGCTAGATGAGTTATGCAGAACATTTGATGAGGTTCCAGAAGCCGGGTTGGTAGGTTCTAAACTAGTATACCCTGACGGTAGTTTGCAAGAAGCGGGTGGTATTGTTTGGTCTGATGGTTCGGCCTGGAACTATGGCAGAAACGATGATCCGGCTAAGCCACAGTATAACTACATGCGAGATATTGATTATTGCTCTGGTGCTTCTATAATGATTCCGAATGATTTGTTCTTTCGGGTAGGATGCTTCGATGAGATGTATGTTCCAGCCTATTATGAAGATGCTGATATGGCGTTTAAATTACGAGATGCCGGTTACAGGACGATATATCAGCCATTGTCCACAGTGATCCATTTCGAAGGAGTTAGCTCAGGTACAGATCTGAAAGCAGGTGTGAAGCAATATCAGATAGATAATGCCAAAAAGTTTTTTAGTAAGTGGAAACATGTGCTTGCCTGGCACAAAGAAAACGGCTTATTGCCTGAGCTTGAAAAAGAAAGAAATATCACGAAGAGGATACTGGTAGTTGATGCCTGCACGCCGGCGCCGGATAAAGACGCTGGTTCGGTTCTCATACAATCCTATCTTAGGATAATCCAGTCGTTAGGTTATAAGGTGACATTTATACCGGCTGATAACTTCATGTTCATCGAAGGTTATACGTCTGACTTACAGCGTACGGGTATCGAATGCCTGTACGCTCCTTATAACAGAGACGTAATAGCGCATCTCAAGGAGCGTGGCGGTGAGTATGATGTTGTCATGCTGTACAGGGCCAACTTTGCTATCCAATTTATTGATGCGGTTAAAAAATATTGTGGCAGAGCGCTAACCATTTTTAATACTGTAGATCTGCATTATCTGAGGATGCAACGCCAGGCTGAGATCGAGAAGTCTGAACGTTTGAGGAAAGAAGCGGAAGAGTGTAAAAAAACCGAGTTAAGGCTTATTGATCTGGCAGATAAAACGATTATATTGAGTGAAGCTGAATTACAGTTGCTGAAAGAGGAGGATGTGGATATAAATAAATTGCATGTTATTCCTCTAATCCAGGAAATACCAGGTTTGAGAAACTCTTTCGAACAGCGTAAAGACATTGTTTTCGTTGGTGGGTTTCAACATCAGCCTAATGCAGATGCGGTGCATTATTTTTGTAAAGAGATATGGCCGCCCATACACGCCAGGTTAGAAGGTGTGAAGTTTTATATCATCGGCAGTCATATGCCAAAAGATATAAAAGAAATAGATATCCCCGGCGTCTTCCCCATAGGTTTTGTTGATGAGGTATCAGAGTACTTTGATAGATGCAGGATATCTGTTGCACCGCTACGATTTGGTGCTGGGTTAAAAGGGAAAGTGAGTACTAGTCTTTCGTATGGGTTACCCTGTGTTGGAACACCGATCGCCGTAGAAGGTTCGGGATTGATAAATGGAGAACATGTGTTAGTCGCAAATTCTCCAGAAGCTTTTTCAGATGCTGTATGCCGCTTATATCAGGAGCCATTATTATGGAAGTCTGTGTCAGATAATGGGTTAGAGTTTGCTAATAATGAATATTCTTTAGCAGCCGGAAAGGCTAAAATAGAAAAAGTTCTACAGTAGTAATTGTATCTGAATGATAAAAAAAACAATATTTTTAACACAACCATATTTGTCACCTTTAGAAGGGTTTGTGTTTTATTTTGAACAAATATGGGATAACAAGTTTCATACAAACGGATCTCCATTACATCAATGTGCAACTTATATTTTTCAAAGCAATTCTGGCCATTTATCAAGCTTGCCTATAGTTTATTTATGTGTAGTTACATATTGTAATATGACTGCTAATTGGAACTGTCCATGGCTATAACGTTTTTAACTGATAATAGGGCAAAAAAAATAGCTTTTTGGGCGTTATTTCTAGTAATGGCCGCCCATTTGATATTGTATGTAGGTACAACTGCAAACCCTTTTTTGCGATCAGATGGTTGGTTTTTTGTTTCTGATTTTCTTATACCTTTTTATGAGGGTAATTTCGGGTTTAGTGATTTGTATGTTGTTAGAAATGCTGCTGACCATGTGCAACCACTGCATCGTATTCTGTTTATTATAAATGCAATTCTGTTTGACTTAGATTTTAGATACGAAGCTGTGCTCGGTGCGTTATTTGCTGTGGTTCTTGCAGGAATGATGTGTCTTCACTTCAAAAAAACACATGGCATTACTGAATTTCCAAAAGACCTAACACTGGGTATGTTGGCAGTGGTGGCGCTGGTATTTAGTCTTAATAGCACTATTACTTTTAGATGGTCGCTGCCAGCAATAGGCTTTATGCCTGTTTTTTTGAATG
>Ga0224511_10000393_pt1 | contig 20198 bp, 9 predicted proteins | sample SF_May12_sed_USG_2_FD_169988 | JGI IMG/M metagenome (GOLD analysis project Ga0224511, IMG submission 169988) | Sediment microbial communities from San Francisco Bay, California, United States - SF_May12_sed_USGS_8_1 | ecosystem: Environmental > Aquatic > Marine > Sediment | place: USA...
AAAACATTTTAATAAATAAGCCATATTTTTTAGATAACATTTGTGAGCTTTTAAGAAGAATTGTTCACAAACTATTTTTAATTGATGAAAAATCGTTTCTTGTCCATCTCTGACAATATATATATATTTGATTTCAATACTTGGGTCAGACTTTTATTATAAAAACATTACTGAATAAACTGTATTTTCATTGAAGAATATAATTATTATTCTGCAATTCTCGGTACTGTTAAACAACCTATACATTGAACATCTCTTCAATTTAAATTTAATTTTAATTTCCTTAACCAAAATGTATGTTTGGAAGACATTGGCTTTAAATTGTTGTAAATAATAACCTTTTGAATGCAAAGGATATTACGGAAACAGAAGAAATAGCGTCTGGTGATCGCAGTTTTATTTATGCACAAAATGTAACTGTGGAAAGAGGCACATTCACATTAGTTCTATTGTCAAAAGGTTTGTATTTGTGTGACCTTTTGTGACTACAGAATTTCATATTTAAAAATTATGTAATTAAACAGGTCACAAAATACAAACATTTTGGTAAAATACATATAAGTTCAAAGATTCTTAAATAAATTCAAGCAAAACTGTAAAGATGACATTTTGTGTATGTTAAGTGAAATGTGGTCTGCAGTCGAAAATGTCGTCCTCATTAAGGATTGACTGAATGTCACTTGGAACTTTACATGTAATGGTGTTGACGATTGAACAAGCTGCTCTGTCTTTTCTTAAATCAATCTCTTCAATCTTTTTAGCTGGAATGTTTCTAGCATACAAATACAAAACCAATACAACATGCGAACTTATTAATCATGTGGCCGATATCTAAAGTAAGGATTGCATGTGATTTGTCTCAATCAATAAAATGTTTGAATGGCAACATGATTTTCTTTACAGATATTTCAACGATGTATGCGATCTATTATTTGACAAATAGCAGACATTGTCGCAATAGTTGCCATGCGACAAAATACCGCATGCTATTTGGTTATTGCGTGCAATGAGTTGAAACATTATTATTATAATAATTTAAATTTGTATAGAACTAACTCACGAGAAGCAACCGGAGTTGATACGGTGCATTCTAGAAACAGTTATAAAATGTTGTAAGAAAAAAAACACAAATGTTTATAACAGTAATTATTTACATATAAAGGAAAATGCCAATTTTAAAATGCTAAACAATACTGGACAACTTTAGAAGGCTCGGCAGTAAAAAAACAACAGCTCCTAGACAACACGTAGCTTCGATGATTATTTAAAATTTATAAATGATCCTCTACTCTGTTTTTGTCAAACTGTGTGCGCACTGTTCCATTTCCAAGATCGCCATGCCGTGGGGATCATTTTGAATATGTTTACAGACCAAAGATGAGGCTTGTCGTTTGCACAGACTTAGCGATAAACAGATAAAAAACTAAAATATATATTTCTGCCATAACACGTTCTGACAAATATTCTGTAATTATATTGGCGGACAACAATTAATCTGATAGAAACGGTAAGATTTCAGCAACAATAAAGTACGAAAAATATACATAATCGATTTAAAGGAAATGTAGTTGATATTTATAGCTGCTTTGAGGAAATACAACACACTGTCCCTAATTAGAATAATTAAAATAAACTGTCACCATTTACATTGGAGTTGTCATTTAAAGTCTTATCGGCAACCGGTTGCTTTACCTCCACATTGCTTGTATACGCGATGGAAAAGGAAAACCATCTATATGATTAGTTATCATAAAAATAAGACACTGAAAGATAAACAAAGACAAAAAAATTCAAGTACGATTTTTGATCAGAAAGTTCGTAGAATGGTGTTATAACTTCTATATATGACTCGTAATGTCAAATTGCATTATGAGTTGAAAGCAGTGTTAAAGGTAGTGACGAAGTACAACCTCTTTGCATGCTTGAAACAATATAGTTGGACATTCCGGAAACAGAAAAAATGTTTCTGGTGATTGCATTTTTACTTATTAACAAAATGTAAGTGTGGAAAGCGGCACATTCGCATTGGCTATATAAGTATATTACCAACGCGTTTGTATTTGTGTGACGTTTTTGACAACATAATTTCATATTTAAAAATTCTGTAATAAAAAAAATCACACAATAGAAACCGTTGGTACATATAAGTTCAAGGGTTCTTAAATAAATTCATATACAACTGTGAATACAACAATTTGTTTATGCTAAGTTCTCTGTAAAATGTGGTCTACATTCGACATGATAAAATGTCACCCTCATTAAGGGTAAAATGAAATGTCGAATGGAATTTTACATGTAATGGTGATGACCATTAAACAAGCTGATCTGTCCTTATTGACAACAATCTCTTCAAACTTTGTAATTGGAATGTTTCTGGCATGCAACTACAAAACCTATAGAACATGCGAATTTATTATTCATATTGCAGATATCTGAAGTGAGAATTGCATGTGTTGCATGATATCAGCTTTAATTAACGCTAATCTTAAACGCTGGCTGGGACCGCGGGGCACATTGACACTGCAATCACAAAACGGTGATTGCAGTCTATGCTGGTGTCAGAAAACAACATACATGTTTATAATTAACCATGTGACAGTGACGATTTGTCTCAATTAACTCAATAAATTTTTTAATAGCAACATGCTTTCCTGTACTGATATTATAGCAGATGTATGAACGACAATAGAATCTCTAAACTAGTATTTAATGTGGATTACCTTAACCTATCGCCGCATAGCTGGAGCAGTGAAATAAAATGTGTTATGACTGAACTGCAACACCGCAATAAATTTGAAAACAAAAGCGCTGTGGACCTGAACTGTGCCAAGTTAAACGCTTACGGCATAAACTCTGAGTCCTGGATACAAAATGTGCAATCTTCGCCGAAGTTAAGAACATATAAACTATTCAAGAACACGTTCGAGACTGAAAAGTGCGTAAAGCTAAACCCGACAAAACACAAACGCTCCATGCTAGCCCAGTTTTGCTGTGGAATTCTGCCTTTAAGGATAGAGACAGGCCGTTACGTCAACGAACCTCTACCTGAGCGCATCTGCACCAAGTGTGATTTACAATGCATTGAAGCAAAGGAACATATCCTGCTTGAATGTTCGTTCTATAACAGTATAAGACTATCTATATTCAGAGACGCTTTACAATCTGAATTGTTTACTTCCAAAAGTGATAATGAAATATTTAAATATTTCTTACTTGATGCTACGCGTAAAACTGCAAAGTATCTCGTCAATGCCATTGCAGCAAGGCGCCAGAAACTTTACGCTTAGAAAACCTATTTTTACGTTATCCAATGTAAATACTAGTAAAGTGTATTTTATTTCTTGATTTATCACTGTATACGCAACGTGTGTACTTGAACTGAGAGGACAACCTCGTGATATTGATCATTTATAATATGTATTTGATAATTACCACAGTCAATACCCTTATAACAGGTGACATATGGGCCCATAGGGCCGGGTGTTCTTATGTATATATTGTTTTACCTATCTTTGTTAAAATAACACATGTCACGTTAATAAAACATTACTTACTTACTTACTATATGCGATCTATTATTTGACAAATAGCAGGACGTTGTCACAAAAGTTGCAAGGCGACAAAACGCATGCTGTTTTGTTGAGGAGTGCAATGAGTTGAACTGTTCTTATTATAATAATTTAGGTTTGTATAGAATTAACTCACGAGAAGCAACCGGAGTTGATACGGTGCCTTCTAAAAGCAGTTACTAAAATACTGTGAGAAAGAAAAAATATGTTTTTAAAGTAATTATTTACATAAAAGTGAAATTGCCAGATTTTGAAATTCTTTAAAATATAAATTGAAGAGATGTTCAAAGAATGTTGTAAACAATGTAGACATGTCAAGTTTAAGGGAACAATGGCAAAATTGCCTGTACAAATACTAACACACAGAACGACACAAAAACACGTACAACACCATGACGCAACAGACATTTAGAAAAAACTATATTTTTGTTTTTCCGACATCTTTAGTTTTAGGCTCGGCTGTAAAAAGAACAACAAATGTTCCTCCACATCAAGTGGATTCGTTGATTTTATTTAAAATCTAAAATTGACCCTGACTCTTTTTTCGTCCAACCATGTGCGCACGGAGCAAAACTGTACTATTGGTATGCTTTAATAAAAGCGAGGCTGCTATTTTTCACCGCAGGCTATGCTTCCTAAAAGCTTTCCCTTTCATCAGTTTAATTCTATACAAAATGATGTGCATTAAGTGATATTAATACAAACCCTAAAAACGTTTGGAAATCTATTGGTAAAATAGGTATTTGCCAAAATAAGAAATGGAGATTCATATGGAGGTACCATTACAAGATGGTTCATATACTAATACTATAGATATGGTTTTAGATTATTGGAAAAATAGTTTTAGTAATTTGTATAATGCAAGGGACTTTGTTTCTAGTCCAAATGTAAATCAGCACCAAGAAGGCAGAGACTTGATATTTAATGCCAGTATTACTATCCTATGTCATATAGAGGTATTAGTTTAGCATTTTCTGTATACGAGATATATTGTAGTATTTGAGATGATAGATTATATAAGTGGGCTGACGATAACAAAAAACTGAAAGATAAGCAGTGTGGAATTCGGAAAAACAAAAGTGCCACTGACCAAATCTCGAGTCTAACTAGTATCATAGACCTTCTACTTTTGCAGCATTCGTTGATTTTAAGAAAGCTTAAGACTTCATCAATCGCGATAAGCTATAATCTAAAATTTCAATCTTGGTATTTCTGGCAAAATGCTAAATGCTGTCATTTTAGTCTTCAGTCAGTTCTTGTGTTAGGGTAAACTCTTTCTATACTGAATGGTTTTGTGTATCTGGTGGTTTAAGACAAGTGTTATTTTGTCCCCTTTTGTCCCCTTTATTTCTTTATCTATATTTAGATGACCTAGTTAAATATATATAGGCTCTAGACGTTGGCATTTACATAGGCGATGAGAAAATATGTATCTTGTTATATACAGATGGCACTGTATTATTGAATTCGTCTAAAATCGAGTTTTGCTCAGTGCTTTGTCTGACTAGTGTGCGAAAATGATATGATAGTTAACTCCACCAAAAGTAATATTGCACATTTTCGGCCACAATCTGCACAAAGAACAGACTCTGTGTTCCTATGTGGCGACAAACAGCTTGAGACAGTTGATAAGTATACATATCTAGGTCGTGGGCTTAATGAACATTTAGATTATAGTATTACAGCTAAGACTGTCGCTCAAAGTGGAAACATCGCCCGTGGTCGCCTTATTGGCAAGTGTAATATTATGGGCGGATTACCATACGATGCCTTTACTTAGTTTTATGACTCCGTTTTTGGCCGATAATAAACTACGGAACACCAATATGGGGGGTTAACTCTTATTCTTGCATTAACGCTGTCCAAAATCGTGCCATGCCATTCTTCATTGGGGTAGGGACGACAAACGATGCGTACACTTCTTACTTTTAACGATGATGATAATAAACTGATGAAGGGAAAGCCCTCAGGAAGCATAGCCTGCACGAGAAAACAGCAGCCTCGGTTTTATTGAAGCTGTTCATCAGTAGTAATGAATGATGCCACACCACTGACGCGACCTAGCGCATGAGCGGAACTCCATTTTCAAATGTAAACAACATACATGTACACTCCACCATCCCTGAGGACCAGAAAAATATGACTACACAATGATGTAGTACTGGGCGACTTTTAACAGCCGCCACACAGGCACTAAACACCAGCTGTAGTAAGAAATATTAAACTGATGAAGGGAAAGCCCTCAGGAAGCATAGCCTGCACGAGAAAACAGCAGCCTCGGTTTTATTGAAGCTGTTCATCAGTAGTAATGAATGATGCCACACCACTGACGCCCCCTAGCGCATGAGCGGAACAACATACATGTACACTCCATGATCCCTGAGGACCAGACAAATATGACTAAAGTTGTCTTTTATTCTGTCAATAGCAAGGTTTAGTGCCAAAACCTGCAATGATATTTTAAATATTCGGTCTTTTTATCTATGTAAATAAAGGTCATATCATAGATACGTGTATTTTATCCAAAGTTCGTGGTGAATGTTAATCTGTTCTCTTTAGCTCCGACCGAAGGGATATTTGATCTTTTACACCCATTTTGTAGTGCGCGTTCCCTTTTGTGGTTTAACAGAACATCCTAATTCTTTGTATCAATTGATTAACATTCGCCTCGAGCTTTTTAATTTGTTATATATACTATGTACGTTGTAAATTATACTTAAAGTTTATTTACAGTCTCTTATAACTCTTTGAAGAGTGTCTTTGTACATTAAGTTTTATGCATTTTTCATACCTTATTGTTATTTGATGGGTACAAAGATCAGACTGGAATAATCAATTAATCTAATATGTGCCATTTCAAAGAGCGCCATGCAGTGGTAATTTAAATATGTTTGAAGACAAAAATGAGGCTTGCCGTTTGTACAGCCTTAACAATAAACAGTTAAAAAAACTAAATATTTCGTTTTTGCCATAACATCCTCTGACCAATATTCTGTAATTCTTATATTCCTGTAATATTATATATCTCTGTTAAAAGATCAAGTAAAACAGCCACCTGGAACATAACTTTGAACATAGACATGCTAACCCGAAATCAGTTTTTTTATTTCAACTCAAATGTTAAAATATACCAGCATTTAAAAATGCAGTGGTAAAATAAGGCGTGTATTTATATTTGAAATAGAGTTCTGCTCATACGCTAGGGTGCGTCAATAGTGTGGCATTTTTATTACCACTGAACTGACGAACAGCTTCAATAAAATCGAGGCTGCTGTTTTACCATGCAGGCTATACTTCCTGAGGTCTTTCCCTTTTCTCAGTTGAAGTACATGTGAATGAGTCGATTCTATAATATTTTCTTTGGCATTTACGTTTTGTACTATTTGTATACATACTTTTGGACTGGATTATTTAAAGGTACATGCTTTGCAATAATTACGGTCCTTTTGAGTGGGATTATGTTCATTTTTAACTTGCCACTTTTTAATAAGGTAAACTTTAAGTAATTGCTTTCTTAATGAAGTTAATAAAGAATCGTACACAAAACTGCACTAATGTTGCGGATATAACAAACATAAGGCGTAAAAAAAGTTCTTTGTTTCCACTTACATCGCCAAAAAAATTAGGTACGGTCGGTCGGCATAACTTCTTTTTTTTCTTATAAACTTTTTTCTTTTTTCAATGAACGTTACTCATTTTTATATTGCAAACATGTTCATTTTTGATATTTTTACTTTAACTGGTTAAAAAAGCAAGTTAAACACCATTATCTTGATGAATTGTCAACATAACTGCAATAAATTGAAAAACATCTCAAAATTAGGTTAAAATAGGATTTTTTTCTGAAATTAAGCTGAAAAAAACTTTAGGGTCGGCATGAAAAATTAGGGTCGGTCGGGTTAGTGGAAACAAACAACTTTTTTTTCTACGCCTAACGAACATTTTTAATTACAATAAAGGGAGTCTTAGAATAGTACTGGAATGTTTACTCAGAGAACAACAATTCATCTGATAGAAAGGGTGAGATCTCAGAAAGCATTGTTTGCATAGGGAAAAAGCAGACTCGATTCTGTTGAAGCGATATATCAATATTAATGGACGACTCCACACCATCTTTGTCCCTTGTAAAAGTTTAATAAATGTGTATTGATGAGTTTGTGATTAATTCATGTTTTTGGATATTAAATTTGATGTATTTGGAACGAGAAAAACAAGTATGATAAGTGTAATGTAATTTGAAAAGGAACACCCAATGGACAGTTCCGCAACCGTCAATCATGATTATTTATAACAGTACATGGTCAATTCAAATCCAATAGATTAGATATACCTTATTATAAGATTAAAGAAAATTTACCGCATTGGGAAGAGCTTGAAAATTGGTGGAACTACTCGTATGCATAGCTTTTTGTTTCGACTTGTTTATATTTATCATCTGTCACGTGTAAATGTCTCAGAAAAAAATCGTTATAATATTTCAGGTTGAAAAATAACCGAAACACATGTTTGTTGTTTAGTGGAAACAAGTACAAACACTGATTGTCTGTTATAATGCGTTTGTATCGTAAAGTATGTCATGGTTTGCAATTACATTATAAACTCAGGCACTAACCTCATTGCTCAAGCCAATTTATTTACACCTCTATTTCCATTGCTTCAATATCCTTTACCGGACGAATGAAGTTCATTCCTCATTGAACATTATAACCTTATCACCGCGCAAAGGTACGGGAAACACTAATGACGTCAGAAATTCCCCGCTATTGTTGCTATTTTAAGAGAGCTTCTACTAGATGTAAGGCTATTCCTATAGCCTTCCCACACAAATTTCGTATTTCTCAATACAGACGTAGGCTTTTATTGTTTACTAGTTTTTATGTACAGTTTAATATAATCAAAATACGTTTATTTAAAAGTATTAACCGTTCAAAAAGGGGCACAAAACAAACAAGTTTTAATGTTATGTGTCGCACTGTGACGTCATTCTACTTTTTCCAGAAGTTAACATGTTGCAGCTTTTTTGACAAATTCTTAAGACGTTCCTCAGTCTCTGTTAAAGAAAATACGGTGCTGTGTCAGTGTTTAAGTGATAAAAAGTCTTAACCTAAGTGGCGATGAATGGTTGAATACAGTTAAAACATAATTATAGCGTCGATAGAACATAATGAAATGGATTTGTACTCATAGTACATCGATGGAACCTCATGTATTGAGGCATTGAACCACATCGGCAAAAATCTAAACTAATATTGATTGTTCTAGCATGGTTGTATTTTTAAACATGTTTTTATTACCAAGCAAACAAAATCCACCACTGTGCATTATATCTAATTTCACATATTGGACTTTGATTTTGCTATTAAATATTGAAAGGTAAGTTTCGGACTCCACACACTTTAACCAGCCCTAATGACGTTCATCACTCGGTGAACTTATCAAACACGAAATGTATTCCTTAAATGGAACACAAAGTGAAGATCTTTAGAACAATACGTACATGTTCTTGTGAACAGCAGTCACTAACTATGCTATTAAATGCATGAGAAAGCGTATTTTTTAAATTTCTTGGCCTCCAAATATTCTGCTCTTCTGCCTTCATTTCACACAACTTATGCTTTCAAATGTGTTGTTCAACAGTTAATAACGTAATACGTGTAAGATGTTACAGAGTGATGTCTCCTGCATGGAAATGTATTGTGTTGAATTTGTATTTCTCAGCACCTTGCATAAAAGCTCGAGCAAACCTTTATTCACCAGCTGAACTGTGTGTCTAACGATAAAGGAGTAGTTTTAATTGCAAACATAATAAACATTGTTAACAACGGCATTCTATTTAAGCTTCGCACATACTTTAAGGATCGTCAGGTTGATAAAGCAAGCCAAAAAGAAAACAAAGGCTATTACGAAATACGTCATTTCTTTTAATATATTTGAATACAAGGAAATACAAATCACGTTTGATGCGCGCATGAACATATTACTTTGCGTGCAGAAGTGTCAAACCATTAACTTGGGTCCCGATATTGATTGTCTGTAGAGAATAAATGTATTATCACATGAAGGCGCGAGTGCGTTATGTACTCCCTATTTGATAGCCCAGAAAATAATGTTCTCCAACATGTAACACAAAGAGCGTAAGTGTTCATAGCTTTTCACAAACGTATCATATGAAGCGAGGACTATTACATCTGTTGACACAATATTTAATTCAATTAAACAAAGGCAAAAACTATTTTGCGACATAAACAAAGTAAAACATATGATAACAGTATACATGATCAATAACACCAATGCCTAACTTCTATGACAAAGCGCCGGAATAGCAAACGTGTTGGTCTATGTCCGCACTTGTTGAATACACTTCTTTAACGACGTCATAGTTAGAAGAAGAAAACGAAGAAGAAATAGTTTATTTAGAATTAGGCATATAAAGCTTATCTTCGTAAACATAAAAATATAATATAATATGAATAATTCACATGACCATGACAGACAATAAATGAAAAGTTAAAAATAGTTCTGTAAAATTACTCTGGATTGTAATAAAAATATTACACAACAAACAAATCATCACATAGTTATTTAATTCTTAAGAGATTTTATTAGAGAGTGGAAACTAGAGTATGGTAGTAACTAGCAATTAAGTACAAATAACCTTTAATAGACAACGCTTCTGTCGATGCAATATTAGATTATGTTACATACATGTATGTTAAAACACAGTAAAACAAACAATCATTTATATTGTTATTTAAACAGCTAACGTAATAATTGGAACAAGCTTACAGGAGTACACTACTTTTTTCTATTTCTGATAAAGAGGGTACATTTCTAAACATTTTCGAACACAAATGTGTATAGACAAAACAACTCATGCGGCATACGTAGCAAATTAAAATACATTACAGAACGACAGTCGACGCGACTTCTGATTTCCTCAAGGAATGTTAGTGTCATCTGCAGATACGTGTTTGCCATGTGCTTTTCAAAAGCCGATGGTCTTAAGCGTAAATTGTAACAGAGAGTCATTTCAAAGTGATGTGCCATAATAAGACATACCATTTGGAGGAGTTTAATTTTAAATGTTGACCATACCAAATAATATTTAAACGACTATATATAATTAATAATTAATATTTATATACTTTTCTACCCAAGGGAATCTTTTTTAAATGTTTTTGAGCATTGTCATGCTTAGGTTTGTTTTATATAAAATTGCAGAAAATTGCGGGATATGTTATACAGTTCCTGACCAATAAACCACCATAATTGTATCATATTTTTTATATCTATATTAAGCGGCAAAACTTATTTCGCCCTTAACCATATTAAGACGTTGACTTTTAATTTGTTAACAAATATTTCAACAAAATTTACAAAAAGTAGTAAAAGGGAAATCGTGACGTCATTGCACGCGACTCGTCTTACATGGGGGTGTAAGATGACATTTTCCAGCACCGGCAGTTGATGCGAAAATCCTTGTCCCATATGCAAGAAAATGTGTTTCCTTTTTTCTGCAACATTTACTATGCTAACCTATTTGTTTAATTACTGTTCTCTTGTGAACTATCCAGTTTAGCACACTCTGACAGCGGGATGGGATATTTATATTTTGTTGTAAGATTAAAATAGAAAATAAGAGGAGTCTATTTTGTCCTTACACAGACACAAAAATAGTGTTTTTTCTGAATGTCTGTTGCGTCTTGGTGTTTTACGTGTTTTGTGTTGTTCTGTGTGTTTGTTTGTGTGCGGGCCATTTTGTCAGGGTGCACGTAAACCTGACCCCTCTACATTGCTTACAACATTCTTTCTTTAAACATCTCTTTATTTCGTATTACATTTCAAAGATGTCTTGTATTTTTATTACTAAAAACCAACCGTAAATAATAAATCATTAGAATGCATATATACATGTAGAACATGCTAATAAAAAGTATGTTACATTACTAGTGAGATGTTCCATGACAGGTTGACCATAATGCTGGTCACACAGACACGGACATTATATGTTTTCCTAGACAATCAACATTTACTTATAATTTCCATTTGTTGCCCTTGTATTTTTGTATCCAACAAGGTAGTGCCTAATGGAAATGTTAAATAATTATTTTTATTGTATATACAAACGAGTAGACCAAGAATTTAATACAATTAAAGACAACAATTATGATGCATAATGTGTGTGTTTATATACATTGTTGTACTCTACTTTTAATTTATCATCTATATCTGGAACTATTTCATTATCTACATTATGTATTGTAAAAATGGTTATACTATGTATAGTTATGTACATACGTTTTACATATTTTAAATATGTTCCACATGGGTCAATGACCTTCTTGGATGTGGTATAAACTTATACTCCTAATACAAAGAACACGCGACGCATAAACCACATTTCTAGCCACGCTTGATTAATTCCGCTAAGACCGGCTATTTTTATTATGATGCGTTTTTGGGAATTCGTAACTCTGATTTTATGTTCATATTTGATTTTAGGTAAGTAAGTAAGTAATCCATCCATGTTGTTATGATTAGTTTTACGTATATGCCTCCATAATACGCTTGTTCTACTCGTCTGAGGATTGCTAATGAAAACATGTATGTACTGGACGTGTATACACACCTTTGTCTAGTATGGTTTAGTTTGCGGTATTTTTCCAATAATCTAGTAAATTGAACCTGCACCATTCGTACCAACGAACATTGTTTGGCACGTTTTCTTAGTGTTTCAGTCATTGATTAAACATGTACTTTCTTTGGATGGCATACTTGCGCCAGTTCGCAACAAATATGGCACGTTAGAATACTTGTTTTACAAGATTGAGGAAGTGATTATACTTGCATTTGTGCATTTTAAACAAAAAAATCATGTGTAGTTTACAACAAAAATGACAAAAAAGAATTAAAATTGATTGAGTATCTGCTTAAAGCAATACTCTCAAATCCGCTTGTGGGCCGTGTTTGCATGAAAAGGCCAAGTAAATTACTTTATACAAGTACTTTCAATTAGGATTCCTGACACAGTGCCATTACCCTGCTAGTAACATAGTTAATCAAAAGTATGGCCTGTAATTTTAGTTTTTGTTCACATGTCGCAGAAATGAGTGTATTTCTTGTTACATTTGTTATTTGTAATTGCATGCACAAGCTACATAATCCGTAAAACAGATATAAGTGTGTTGACACATTACATGGCATTGTGTTTTAATTTCACATTAACCATTAGACGTAATGAGAAAAATATCAAGGCGATATCTCATACATTGGAACATTTTCTCAATATTTCTCTTGACTTCGACAATATATACCAGTAACACACTTTCGAGTGACATGTAAAAGGCTTTTAGTATTTGCTTTACGCACCGGTTTACAAAACAATTGGGAGACATATAAGTGTTGCGCATGCCAGTTTTATATTATAAATGATGGCTTCTGTGACAGCTTTATCATACCCCTGGTAGTCATGTAGTCAGACACAGTGGTAGAAAATCATTAAAAGTGTTAAAGGTTGAAGAAAAGGTAATCTTTTAGCGTGTTTTGGCCACATTTCTATTAAAATTATGCTTAAAATTAATCGCGAGCGAAGAAAAAATTAAGGAAAATTAGCGTTTTGGGCATACAAAAATCAAAGGTCCGCAGCCGTTAGGGGGAGGGTCTGATATATGATACTTATTGAAAATAACACGACTTTCAGAAACATCCCTCCTCCACTACACAAGGCTCTCCTACATGTATATGTTACTATGGCATGTGTTAAGCTATACTCCACAAAAAGGAAACCATACACTTACAAATGCTATGTCTATACATGTATATTGATACAATGTACACTTATAAACGATGGCACATTGTGCTGTTTGTTAAGTACTAGTATACTAATGAAATTACACTGCAAAAAAATGAAAAATTTTATGACTAAATTACAAGAACAACAAAACAAAAAAAGCAAACATAAAAGTAGGGCTGTCATTGATTCTACCGATATTGATATTATTAAACAGAATAAAGGATCGATACACATTTTAAAATATCGATATATCGATACAAATTTTAAAATATCGATATATCGATACACATTTCAAAATATCGATATATCAGATTAAACAATTATTTAAAACAATGTTGTCGTTTTGTTTAGGAAAAATCACTGTTTTCAATTCAAGAGAATGTCTAAAGAGAAAAGTGTTGTAATAAGACCGTCTAAAAGCCTTTATTAAAGTAGATTTTAATTCACATATTGCTTAACAGTATACTATACATGTACTGATGCGCATTCCTTTACATTGTAAAATGAAAATGGCAGAACAGAAGTATGTAAATTACAGCATGAACTGGGGTAATATGCCTTAAATACCATTACTGTTTGATATATTGTTTATGTCAGTAGCTTTGTTATTATGTTTGTGTTCATTTTAAAGTGAATGCATTTTTTTTAAATTAAGAAGACTTTCAGAAAATATCTATTAATCATTTAAAATGTCTTTGTTTACATATTCATCACCATATAATTGGTCATGAAGTTTGCTGTATGTTAAATAATATATCAAGAATTGCAAAAGACAACTTTCAATGATAAAGAATGTCTTAGGCCTAAACAAGGTAAATACACAACAACACAATAAAGCAAACTAAAACAAGTTTACTGTTTCGAAGTAAGGCAGTAGCATAAACAAACAAAAGTTTAATTTGCGGTCGAAACATTCAATTAAGTTTTTTTATAATTGCTTATATTATTATAATGAAACAAACATACTTATTGTTGCGCAAATTGCGTTTTAATAAGATTTTTTAGGCGACAAGAACGCTTTAATAATTGTTTCTGATACATTATTAGCTTTTGTGACTGGTATAATTGGTATACTATACACAATTGTTCAATTTGTGAACACTGTGTTACAAAGGAAGTCAATTAGATGAAAGTGGTCTTCAGTAAACATCACATTTTCCAGAAGTATAAAGATAACAGTACATCGTGATTGTCAAAACAAATATATAGGGAATTAGATCGTGATTTTCAAAACAATTTTAAGGGGAATATTAACTTTTATTACGGCAAAACATTAATCAACACTTTTACTGAAGAGTTTGCTTTGCCAGTTACAAGTCGAAAGGACCTAAGTACCAAGAAAGGTTAATCTGACAATGGTTTATACTAAAAGAAAACCGCCACAAAATAATCTGAAACGTTTGCTTTCACACACAAACAATGAATACTTTCCAATTTATCTAGTAATAAAATTCCTTCTACGTTCGCTGAAACTCAGAACCAACAAGAAGCTTTGCTAAGTGTTCTTATCAAGACGGACATGTTAATGTCTTTCATTTTTCTCTCGTAATTCATTTTTTATTTGTGAGTACCGCAAGTTTAATAATGGCTAAAAAACCTTGGTAATTTTATTGAGGTCGAGTCTTTTACACACTTTTCCTTTTCAAGCACTTTTGCACCTTTGTATTCTGTTTCGGAAATGGAATTAATTTAATGCCCCCTTATGACCGTGAGCACACGTTTTATTCGCCATTGCCTAATTGACACCTTAATTGTTTTAGAATGGGCTTAAAATTAAAATTATCAATATTGATCTTAACATCAAACAAAATAAACTCTATCAGACGCTGTTGGAGTTGTGCTCAATTCTATGCATTTGATTGGACGTTGAGATCGACCGGAGCCGGTCAGTCAATTGATAGATCCATAACCTGACAATTTATTTGAATATGAATAGAGTAAACCACAAACATTGACGTGTCTTCAATTGTTAGGAACTACCTTGTAGTAAAATCCTAACTGTACTCTGCTGTTAAGACAAACAGATTATAGTAATGCTGTGCACGAGATTACAATGTTGTTCGCACGAGCTAAAAATGCAAGCACACGAGATAGTAAGTGTTGCGCGGGACTTATTGTCTCGCGGAAACGCATGAAATAAACACACTTATGTCACCTCTGTGCCGCCTTAGATTTAATGTTCCGGAAAGGTTATCCGTATGGCAATGAAACACAATTAAAATGAAGCTGTGCTGTTTTTGCCTTGTCATACAGTGTTTCCAAGCAACAACTAATTATTCTTTTTTTCTTGTCACAGCGATAGCATTATGTTTTTGCAATGAAGATGTACAGACGTATCTATAATGACTGTTGGTTTGTAAAACGTAATGACTTCGTTTTGATTTTGTGAGTTTACATAAACATGAACCTTTTTAAACCAGCTCAATCATGTTCGTAACATCTTAATGTTTACAAAATCGTCGACAATAATAATCATGTTTAAATGTGGAGACTGATTATATAGATATATGTAACTAAGGTGCAGTCACACTATAGCCTATGCGTTGCGTATGCAAATTTGAGAAAGTGTATGCAAAATTCAGAAAAATACTTCTTACACAACTTTTGAGGTTTAAAACCCCGTCCATGGACCACATGCGTTTACAAACGTATAAAAAGCTTACTAACAGTGATTGTACATGTATAACGTTTGAGTAACGTACTTTTAGCGTACTACGCGTATGTCTAGCGTATGGTATGCATTTGAGTAACGTATATTATATTCGTTAAAATATTTGAACATGTCCAAAAAGGCCTCGGCGTATAACTAACCGTACACTGACGTATGTCAGCGTATTTGGAACGTATACGACGTATGCCTAACATAACCTTAACGTATTTCAGCGAATGAGAGCGTATGAGCATACATTGTAAGCTAGGTTACGCTGATGTCATACGCTGTAGTGTGACTGCACTTTGAAATAAATTTCATAATACAGCAACATGAAACTAAAACCGACAACAATACTCATCATCACAAATCTTCACGAATATCCGTGCTAAGTTAAGTTAAACTATGTTAAGAGGCCAAGCCGCTAGGGCATTTGGGATATTAGATACTGAAGAGGTTAAAGTATTTCTTTAGTGTTTCAGTGAAATTGGTGAGATATATAGAAGATAGCAAGCGTCCTATAATTGTTTGGAATGCGTACAACTATCATTGGAATTTAATTGTAACTTTCTAATGAGTACGACTATAAGTGGAATATCGTATTAACACAATATATCTACACTTTACTATAGACATTTCCCATGAGAACAAAAGTAAAAGATAGACAGAAATTTACGAAATTAAAAATCAAAAACAAATTTGTTTCAAAATACAACAAGTCGTAAGCAATCAGTATTTTGCTAAACTAATTTGATTAAGTCTTAAGTTATATTTTTCTGGTCCTCAGGGTTATGTATTGTATGTTGTTTACATTTGAGAACAGAGTTCCACTCATGCGCTAGGGGGTGTCAGTGGTGTGGCATCTTTCATTACCACTGATGAACAGCTTCTTTACAACTGAGGCTGCTATTTTCCTATGCAGGCTTTGCTTTCTCAGGGCTGTCCCTTTTATCAGTTTAATTTAACTTATTACAGCTAGTGTTTAGTGCCTGTATGGCGGCTGTAAAATGTCGCCCCGTGCTTCATCATTGTGTAGTTATAGTTTTATTATTTATCTCAGGGATCATGGATTGTTTGTTGTTTACATTTAAGAATAACGTTCCGCTCATGCGATAGGGTGCGTCAGTGGTGTGGCATCTTTCATTTCCATTGCTGAACAGCTTCAATTGAAACAAGGCTTCTATTTCCCACGCAGACTATGCTTTCTTAGGGTTTTCCCTTTCATCAGTGTAATATAATCCAATTTTCGTTAAAATGACTTAAAATGCAATTTCTCCAAAAATAGTGTTTATGTTTTACAAAGCATTGTTTTTTCTCAAAAAGGTCTATAATGAAGCATGTGGTATTAAAATAGACTTTAAAATGGTTGCTTTTAAAAAATGTACCAGTATCCTACTGTCAAATGTTACTGTTTTTGTTAAAACATTAAGGTAATGTAGGTGTTTGGTCAAAAATTGATATTTAATGCTAATATTGTATTTTGAACAACAAAAATATAATAATTTTGACCTGCTTTCACATTTTGTAGTGTTTTATTAATAATATGTATGTGGTTTTGTTGTCAGAATGTCAAAATCAGTTTTAAAAGTTTGATATTTGTAAACAAAAAAAATGGAATTAAAAGGAATATGGCATATTTTACAAAAATGGCGGCCATCTTGGATTTCGTCAGAACCCTCGATATGATGTTTGGGGTCTGGTCGGAAAAAGATTCGCAAATGCCTATTGCATCACCATACAAAGGGAATAAATTCTAGAATGAAGTGAACAATTTCATGAAAAATCGATGATTTGGACCCTCACTATAATCAAATAAAGAACAATAAAACGACAGTTTCCGTTTTATCCATTTCAATGATAACCTCAGCTTTAGACAGGTTGTTTGTTTTTATATTATTATTAAGTTTACGAGGGCTGATTGATAAGTAGTGAGCTTTACATGGAAGGATCTAGTTATACCCCCACCACACAATTTGGGCTATAATTGATTCGCTTTGTCGCGTCCGTCCGTCGGTCGGTCCGTCCGTCCGGCTTCATTATCATGTCCGCTCTATAAATACTATACCAATTGAAGGATTTTCTTCAAACTTTGCTGAAATGTTAACTATAACAAGGGGATTTGAAAAACCCATGTTGCCCATGTGTCAGTTCAAGGTCACAATTGAAGGTCAAATATCAAACAATCAAATATCAAGACATTATGTCATGTCCACTCTATAAGTCCTACACTAATTGATAGATTTTCTTTAATCTTTGCTGAAATGTTCACCTCTACAAGAGGATGCGCAGAACCCATGTTAACCTTTTTCCCGGCTTAAGGTCAAGGTCACACTTGAAGATAAAAAATGACTTAAAAAATATTCTTACATTTAAACATGTATTTGAATATTTCTGAAACTAGAAAAAAGTATTTGCTTGAAACTTAAAATATATTTGAAGTGTCACAATTAGGATATGCAGGTCAAGTTTCAAAACTCTGTATTGCATTTTGACAAAGGTATGCCCCCTTTTAAGTCTTTTAATTTACTTACAATCAATACTAGATAATATGTCGTGTCCGCCCTATAAATGCTATACTAATGGAAAGATTTTCTTCAAACTTAACTCAAATGTTCACCCCAACTGGGCAATGTGCAGAACCTATCTTACTCTTACCAGGTTAAGGGTCAAGGCCACATTGAAGGTAAACAATTGCCTTAGAAAATGTTCTGAAATTTTAACATGTACTTGAATATTTCTAAAACTAGAACAGATATTCATTTGAAACTTCAAATATATGTTAAGTGTCACAAGTAAGACATGCAGGTGAAGTTTCATAACTAAAAAAGGCGGGGGTAACTTTGTAATGTATTTTGACAAAGTTCTCTTGCATATGGCAGCTTTCAAGCATAGTAAACTCTCCAGATAATTAAACAGTTTAACATACCTTTGATAATATTTTGTTATTAGAAATTGGTCTGTATTTATAACTTCTTGTAATGTGTTCTTTTTTTAGTCGAGCCATTTCGTTTTGAAGCACAGAATTTTACTTAGCTTGGAACTGGCTTCGTCCTCGTTCATGCATCCAAGCATAATCATCAAATCATGCATGTTCATATAATCATGCACATAATATATACAGTTATGTGTTTATATTGTAATTCTATCATATTTATGCAAGAATAACTGGTATCAGTATCACTTCTTATTTAAATAGATCGGTGTCTTTTTCAATTGGCTATTTCAAGTACATAGATAATTACATAAATGCGTGTTGCTTGCTTTATTCTAGACATACTGGAACGTCAACAATCCTGGGTTGGGAACCAATGCCAATTGCTTAAATGCATAAGCAGATCTTGTTTTTCATGCAAATAATCACTTTGTGATTCTATACTAATATTTATTATAAATCCTCAGGGCATAAAACTCCTATAGAATGTGTAACTTGGTTATACTTCAGAACACCACAATCCAATATTACATGCTTTTTTTGTATATGAATTTCTAATTTATATGTGATCTTTAGATTTAAGTGTAATGTTAATAGTTTAAATGAGGTCAGGTTAGAGCAATGTTTTCTACTTTCAGATTACTAATAATATAACATAAAGAGTTAAAATATATATGTAGTGAATCAATATTGTCTGTAGTACAGAAGTGGAGGAAAAAACTAGTCCTGGAAGCAGTAGTGACTGTTCATATTGCACAATTATGCCTATGACCAGTACAGACACAAATGCCAGGACAATCCAGTCATGTTCGCCTAGACCCACTATTTCTGGAAGCAGTACTGTCTGTTCAAAATTACCTTGCACAGCTACTGATGTGACCAATATAGACACATATGCAAGGGCAGTCCAGTCCTGTTCACCTAAAATCCAAGCTGGGATGTTGGATACTGCAAAGAAACTTTCTACTAAAATTGATCAGCACTTTGAAAAAAATTCAACTAACCTTAAGGCAGCTATGTATCATCTGAACAAGAATGAACCTAGAGAAGTGGCACATATACTTAAGAAGGGTCGTGAGGTTGAATAAATCTAAACAACAACGAACTGCCTACCAGTTCCAGACCTTCACCATGAAAAGTGCTGCTTTTCAGCAAAAGGTTAATGCTCTTCAGAGCAGAGAGATTTTTTTATAGTCAACAGCAAAAATGCAACCAAAGTTTGAGCACTTTGATCTTGTCTTCTTTGATGAGGAC
>Ga0224511_10000394_pt1 | contig 20184 bp, 16 predicted proteins | sample SF_May12_sed_USG_2_FD_169988 | JGI IMG/M metagenome (GOLD analysis project Ga0224511, IMG submission 169988) | Sediment microbial communities from San Francisco Bay, California, United States - SF_May12_sed_USGS_8_1 | ecosystem: Environmental > Aquatic > Marine > Sediment | place: USA...
CTCCTGAAGAAATTATGCTACAAAACAGAGAGAACTGTGAAAGTGCTGTTGGAATTTACCAGCGTTGATAAAACTCAGTTTCATAGAACACAGCACACCGCACATGCTTTCTGCGTGCCATGCACTTGGTTCAGTGTGCATATCAAATGTGATTGTGGAAAGGCTATACACTTAGTCGGAATAATGCGCAAGCCACAAAGCGTGCTTACCTGGAGAGCAAAGTACGGGGTAATTCTCATTTTGGGGTCATAATCTAGCAGTCGTACTATAAGGTCTTTAAACTTCAGGTAGTCATGGAGTGCGTGGCCAGCCTCACCGAGCCTTCGACCCCCAGGACCTCCTCTCTCTGCTCCCAGTATATCGTGTAATCGGCGTGATCCAGGAGGCTTGTACTGCAACCAATCGGAGACAGCATGCATTACATATTAAGCAACGATAAAGGTTCAGACAGAGGCTACATTTCTCACAGCATATTACCGGAGGGCAATTTTGCCTAGTTTTAAAGTATCCGTAAAGTATCCAACCCCAGTCACCCCCTCCCGGTCTGTGCGGAAGTCATAGAAGTAACAAAACACACTATTCCCCTTAAGTTTATGACCAAATGGTTAAAGGAGGAAAACTCCATGCTGATTGATAGGCAGAACCAGACTTTTTAGTCACGACCCAAGAGTCGTCTACTCCTGGCTGATACATGAATATATTATACTCACCCTTTTATTGTCCTTAGCTCTCCGACAGACATATGATCGATCAGGCAGCTGCTCGAAAAACTTTTTAGTTTTTGGTGCTTTATCTAAGAGACTAGATGGGGGCATCCCTAAGACTTCTACTATCTTCATCATCTGGTCAAACTATGAACAGAAAATATGGCTGGGTGTTTTATCACAAGAAAACCGACAAACCATTGGCGCGATGGAACTCCAATAATGTATGGACAAAAACTCAAAAGGGACTTATTTCAGAGACTTATTTTATTTGCATTTTGCGTAGGACAACCTTGGACAGACTTTTGGCTACATGAACTGAAAACCGAAGCCCTCTGGGGTCAGTACAAAACTTGAGGAAACAGGAGAGTCGGAGAGTGTAGACAGTAGACAGCTCACCTCATTCGAGCCGGCAAAGAGAGGTTCACCTGTATGCATTTCTATAAGGATGCAGCCCAACGACCAGATATCTATGGCAAGGTCATACGGGATGCCAAGCAGCACCTCGGGTGACCGGTAGAAGCGGCTCTGTATGTACTGATATATCTGCAATTAGTCAAGGCGCATTGGAAAACATCGCCAAACATATTTCATAAACTTGGCATAGAGTTTCAAAATGCCCACGTAGGTGTACATGCAATCCTCCAGGAATATGGGCATGTTAATTCATGCATATCGCGTCTCTTGGTAAGCTCCATACAGTAAATACCTACGCGCTGACCAGAGAATCAACTCAGTACATCAAGTCAGCTCCTACACTTGAACTTCCCTAGGGAAGAAACACTACTCACCCGATGACCTAGCTGACACGAGCTACCAAAGTCAACGATTTTGACGGCACTGCGTTTCGGATTACACAGCAGTATGTTTTCAGGCTTGAGATCACAGTGAATGATATTGAGCTCTGGAGTGGCAAGAAATAGTAAAGCAGTACAGAGCTGCTGGGCAAACTTTCGAGTGAGGTTCAGGGAAACGCCCCTGAAGTTGGTGTTCCGCAGTAGGTCATACAGATTATAGGACAGCAGCTCAAAGACGATGCAGAGGTGGTTTCTAAACATGAAGTGCCTCTTCAGTGTTACTAAAAAACAGACGCACAATGCCTGAACATGGAGTTATTTATTACCAAAAGTTGCATGTTTATGTCCTGTTGGAGTGTTTGGGGGCAGCACTAGCGAATACATCTACAGGCCTATATTTTGTGTTAACCAGTGGCACATCCATGCAGATACGAGAGAACTGTAGTGAGTATCTAAAATTCTAAATAATAAAATAAGGTAAACGCAGCTTACCCGAGACCTAAGACCATTATCAACCAGGCATTCAAAGCAAAATATACCGCATGGGAGCTTACATGTTGAAGCAATCGGTCTCATTGACAAGCAGACATTTCGAATATCATCCGTCAACCGAAAGCTCGACTTGGATGAAGTCAAAAATAATTGGTTATGACCTTGCGAGGATGGAGACCGATCTACACAAAGAGATGGGATAGGTAAACACAGACTCACCGATATAATATTTATTGTCCTGATCATTATTGTTCATCAGCTGCAGCAGCTTTATCTCAATGTGAGCTTGGTTCACAAACGCTTTCTTATTCTTGATAATTTTTATGGCCACATTTTCTTGCTCATACATGTCATACGCCTTCACCACCTATAACACAACCAGAACTTAAAATGCTAACAGGCGGCGGACAGACGGGTAAGAAAGTAGGAATTTTTCATACGAATACAATCTAGATATAAGTAGTACTTCAGTACGAGTCAAAAATGCTGCTTATAACCAGTTGTTTGGAATTGCCCTCTCATGCATACCCACGTTATCAATCTTTGCTGCGTGTACAGGTATCCGTTACTGGTATGTTTTTACTATAATTTTCATGTACATGTATGACTAAATAGAACATATGCTTGGGAAGTACTTAGTATATGATTGAGAAAAAATGATCGTGGAAGAATAGTCTTAAAGTCTTGAATAATGAAGAATAGTTTTAAAAATAGTTTTAAATGGTCTTGAAGAAAGCAGAAATTTTGCATTGCGTCATTTTGGCTTCTACCATTCACTCAGGGCACCAATAGCACAAATGTCCTTCATAGTACCTAGCTCAGCAACCAGCTTATTCAATGCACCAATTAGTACTCGCTTCTCTTGGTTGGTGAGAGACGTAATGAAACTCAAAGACATCACTCAGTGAGTGATGAACAGGAAAGCTAGGAAAAGGTTCCATCAGTGGGAGCCAGAAGCTAGAACTAGATAGGATTATGCCGTCTTTATACTAAAGAGGGTGAAGCTTAGATCGATAATGATTTTCCCTCATTCGCTGGTGCGCGATAAATGCGAGTCTGGTGCCAGACACAATGCTTATAGGTACGGTTCCTTTAAATTACTGCTGCTTATATCACACGGGTAAATACATTAAAATGCATGTGATTTGATTTCGTACCAGACCCTCAAGTGAGGTGCTGCTTACATTCGAATTGTACTTAATTCTTAGTGAGTTACATGGGTTATGTTTGACGGATGAAGTTTTATAAATTTAGAACTCCCCGAGTGGCACTCACCTGGCCGAACGAGCCTTTACCAATGAGAGAGTCAATTTGGTAGCGATCCAGCCACGTCTCTCCCGGCTTGACGATATAATCATGGTTTTCGTCATCATACCCGTCATTACGATGGGGGCAATCCTTTTTGACGGCGTCTGCTTGTTGCTGCTGAGCCAGAGCTCGTCGCTTCTTCTTTGCATAATAAACCTACAAAGGGCTGTAGTGTACATAGCACATAACTTACGATACAGTAGATACACTAAACCAGTTTATTTGTGAAAACCTGGATCAAAATTTTTTCGTGGATCCTGCATACCTCATTGATTTGTTTATAGGTCTTTATGAGGTCAACACTGAGCTTCCTCAGGGGAGCTTTTGTCGACTCTCGGTATATGTGTCCTGTATCTCCCATGTTTGCTCTCTGTTGGTTATTCCTGGACTTCTACCAGAATAATGTGCAAAAACCAAAACAGTCAGCGACAATCTCCACACAAAATTGCTGTCACTTTCCAAACCAAGAGCTCTATCTTGATAGACTTGTAAACATTCCTGCATCAACTACCAGCCTTCATAATCTGCAAGCAACCATTGAAAACATGGGTGACATGTCTGAAGCAGTATGCATTATCAACAGATTCTACAGGAATTCTTAATTTAGGAAAAAGGTGGTGGTCTGGGAAGAATTCCTTACGCAGAGCTCAATTCAAGGGAGTCAATACTCAATCGAAGATTAGAATGAAGTTAGCCATCTGCAGAACTTTGTACTTCAGGAAAGTCCTATTAGTGTTACATTTAACAGCATATATCTACTAACCAATGCTCGTATAGCTACGGAGCATACCATACATACCACTCCAATGCTTTGATTGTAAATAAAAAGAAAATAACAACTGTTATCCTATATATCTTTAGCTCACCATTAGTCCACCAGGTCTTTCCTGATCTTTCCTGTATTCCAATGAATACACACTATGCGGGTGAAGAAAGATGATCACTTCAGTCTAGACTCCCGTCTTCACGGACTGATGAGATGGAAATCACTAACCAAGTAGTAAGTCAATTGGTGAGCTTCGTTTAATTAGTATGTCGCTTGGCTGGTTAACTCGTAAAGGCTTGAGCCGCGTCCGTGGCGCGCTGCTGATTTCGTGGTAGTTACTGACGTGTAACTGTAACTCCTCAGACCTCAGCTAGGCAACTTGCTTGACCCTTGGTCAGTCAATTCTAACAAGATCACAACCACACTACCTACGTCTAAAGTAGGCGTAGTCCGTACGTTACAGAGTTACGAGATAATCAGATAATGAGATATGTTAATGTTGTGGGGAATAAAGTAAACCGTGAGCCTCACGGTGAGGTGAACTCAGAACTGATCAGATTGCGAGTCACGGGATACTTGAGCCTTAGTCGATAGACTAAAGTTGGGAGTCTACGCCACCCAGGCAGAGAGTTACTCAGTAACTCACTTATTACAGACTCAAAACTAACTTCGACGTTAACTTTGTATTAATACTACGATAGTTCGATCTGTTTGCACTTTCAACTTTGCAGTCCAGTTCAGTTGTGTTGCGTTTTCGCTCACTCAGTCAATTGCTGCCAGCGTTTCTCCTTTTTAATGCTATCCAGCTTAGGTATCCCCGTTGATTGCTCGTGAAGCGGTGATCAGAGTTTCTCTGTCCGACTGAGTATGACAATAACTTGACAACTGGAAGGAATTCCGCTTCAAAAGCTGGAGATATCAAACAGACTAATGAAGGAACCACTTCCGAAAATAAATATGGCGGAAACTGCTGTCTGGGACCGAAGGCGTTCGGATTTTATTCGGGACTGTGTACACTGCCCCTGCATTAACTAACCAATGAAGTCCGTGTTTGCTTGAATGCCTGGGAATTCTCTATTTCAAATCTCACACGCAGGCTATATTTTGGCATTTGTTCTAGCTTTCTTATCCTACACCTAACATAAGTCTATTTTAGTAAATCATCTTTATTCCAGATAAGCAACTAGGTGCTATAAATGTATCAACTGGTTATTTTGAATGCACAATAGCGCTCGTCTGTACTGAAGGTGGATTGTTGCTAGAGCCCATGCTTCTAGGGGCTCTAGTCTTCCGTGAGAATCCTCCCACTACGGTGTAGTCTACACACTCAGTTCAGGACGAATGAGAGTGGAGGGCACCAAATGTGCTGGGTTACTTTTTGGAAGAGTAACGTAAACGCAACCCAGAAGCGAGGCTTAAAAGTAAGAAAAGTCCTGTGTGCCCACTGAACAGCTCCAGAAACTCAGAGTTACAGGCCCACTTGACTTGCAGTTGACTGTTGTGTTGAGACTTGAGTAATGACTAAGGAGTTGTACTTGTTCAAGTTGTTGTAGTTGTACTTTCACTTCAGTTTCAGTTACGTTAGATTTAGAAGTAGAACTTAGATCAGTCAGTTGAGTTGTCGAGTTTGATCATGATGATTATTAGCATGAGTCTGTCATGAGTCATTGAGTGTCAACATTACTGGCGTGGCCTCGCACTCATAGTCATATACTATAGCCATATTCATGATCAACCACGCCGTGACTCTGACAGTGACTGTCACTCAGTGATTCACTGTGACTGACTCAGCCAGGGGTAGTGAGAAACTATGTACCATGTACCCCAGTACCTCTGAAACCAGGTACCCCATACTCTCGGAACCATGTACTATGTACCCCAAGCTCTATGTACCCAGTACCTTAGATACCATGTACTTCCATGAGAAATTTGACAAAAAAAAGTGGAATAATCCCAATAATGTTTAAAACTTAAGCTATAACTAAAAGTAAAACCATGTGTTTTCGGTATAACACAATCTGAGAGAGACAAACTATAGAACCACTTTAGCGTTTCCCCTTCCAATAATCAATATAAGGCACAACGTGTTGGATAAATTCCACCACTTTCATCACTTAGAGTTTTACCAACTTTTTGTACATTAGAATACCATGTCAGCATGTCTCAACCTGGGTATTGGAAGTGAAAACAATAAAACATAATTTTTATGCTGAAAAGTTAAGGGTTTAATCATTTAGTCATTTAATTGTTTAAATATTGATGGTTATTCCACTTTTCTGTCAAGTTTTTGGTCGAAGTGCACGGTTTCAAAGGTACATAGTTTCGAGCTAGGGTGCATGGTTTCGAGAGTACGGGGTACATAGTTCTGAGGGTGCTGGGGGACATAGTTTTTCACCAGCCACTCAGCCAGTCCAAGGAGTATGCGTATGATAATACTCTATGATCAAGAGTCTATTTAACTCGGTAACTGGCTCAGTCTCTACGTCTACCACTTTGTCACGGTCAGTTTGAGTGTGTCACTTGCATAAGTCTGACTTGTCTGGTCTATTTATGTATCTGTACTGCGTTGTGAATAGCCACAATGAGGTTCTACGGGTCTCACTCAAGCAGCAAACTGAAAAGGTTTGTGTGAACAGTGCCAATTTAGGAGTTGCGCCACTAGTGATAATCCTTTGGTACAACAAGCTGGGAGATTTGTAACATACAGTTTGGAGTTAGGACTCTGTAGAGGGAAGTCCTGTGTGCACGGGCTCAGTAGCTGCGATACAGGCCTAAGTTTACAGTTTGTCATGTATGTTCATGTAAACAAAGCACCCAACAGATTTCGTGTCCACTGATGTGCTGACTAAAGTAAATGCATACTTTTCTATGCTTCAGGAAGCCGACGTTTGACTATGCTGTATGTCCTACCAGCACTGGTCATTGCTATTTCTATAAACTATAGAGGTAAGAGATATCAGCCTCTCAGAGAGATGTCAACTAAATCAACTGGTTGTGCTTCGCTAAGGATCCAAATAAGGCAGTATTGCAAATGTACTGCACGATCTTTGGTTTTTGCAGTGAGTGGAGAAAGCTTTTCTATCGGACCTCATCCATTGCGAGAGTACCAGTCCTATGCTGATGTGGACCTAACAGCTTACCAGATCAATGGTTTGCAGTTAGATGCAACATGGACTTTCGGTTTGATGAGAAGTCACGCACACTGTCCTAATAAGAATGCCACTATGTATGTAAATTAATTCCCAGTAAATAGCCTATGTTTGCTACATGTCTCTCGCTCATTGAAGGTAACCCATCACTCGATGAGTTACTCTGTATGTGAACTTATATATGCTGAGTTCGCGATGTTGCCCTTTTGACTTTTAAGGGGATGTTGAAAACGGGTTTATTACCAAAATCCACAAGCACTGTTACAAAACTGGTTCTGCTAACGCAACCGCAATCAATTGTCACACTTGTCACAGTCCTTTTCTCAACTGTAAATAATAAGATACCGTTTTTTGTTGTAGACATATACAGCATGGAGGTTACCCAGTAATTAACCCATTAGGAGAGCAGTTTCCTGCTCAATTTTACACTAACATCACTTATGGTAGTGGCTCAGTAAGTCATGGCGTCAGGTTCGCATCTCTTGATCAAATAGACTTCACTTTTCGATTACGAATGTTAGTATCCGGCCCCACAAACAGACCATCTTTAGGGCATATAATTATCCTCCCCCAGAGGACCAAGTTATGGCCGTAATATTATTTTTGTGAATTGTCTTATTGTCACCAAGCACACGTTTAATCTGCTACTAATATCGCTGTTGAACATGGTCAGTGTTTGTGGCCAGATTCCAGGCAACTTCTCAGGGGTTACATTTTGGACGAATCAGCATTGATTCAGGATGCGCAAGCCTTGCCAGGGGTTCAGCAAAATGTAGTTATTGGCTGCCCAAAAGGAAAAAGTGAGTGGCTTGTTGATTGAATGTCAGTCAAATGGGTTAGTTCTATTCACTAGTATGATAAGATATAATCGCGAGTCTTTTTCTTACAAAAATAGTCCATATTTTTCACTACGTACAGGATTATGCTAGTCCTTCACTTGCTACCGCTTACTACGACTAGTGCAATTGCTAGCTGCTAATGGTTTTGGCAAACGCTGTCAAGATAGGATTCAATCGGTTGACTGAATAGACTCCAACTAGAGGCTTTAGTTTGGGCCTACCGGATCGTCCCGAAAGACCTTTAAAAGACGACTCTTTCCCTCTGTGAGTTAAAGTTACTGTTTCTGAAGAGTCCTCTAAGACGAGATTTCAGTCGACTCGCCTGAAAATTTCCCCTTATAAAAGCGGATCAAGTGTAAAGTGGAATAGCTCAATAGCCTACAACTATAATGTTGTTTGTTGAAACCCACCTAACTCCAATATATTTCTGTATCATTGCAGCTGCCACTCTACATAATAGTGCAGGCATATGTCGTTCTTCCTAAACCCGGTACCTGGTATGTTGGTGCCTATCTCAATCATGAGTCATCAAACAAGCACATGGCACTGAAGGTGTGTACACAAACAGATGTGAGACTGAAGTTCAAGTAGTTTTGTGATGGCCACTTTCCTGCGGGTTTTCTCTCGTTGAAATGCCGCTGGGACAAATTATAAACGCATAGCAGGGCACTGTAACCCTGTCCAACAAAACTCTACAGAACTTTCAAAACCTCCCATAAACAAAGCAAAGCATATGTTTAACCTTACTCCATAGAGATAGCGGGTTTCCGATTCCATTAATTCCGATTCAAACTACTGAAATTATTGCCGTGTGTATACGGTTGTTTTCGTTTTATAGGACAGGGAAGGATAACTCTTTGGTACAGTGTGCCTTAAAACTTCACAATATTCTGAGTCTGAGTCTACCACATGGTATCAGTCGAGTGTCTTTAATGGATGCGTGTCCCCAATAGCTTTTTTTCCCTTTGCAAACTGCAGCCTACTAGATATTGACAGGGCTTAGGTGGTGAACCATGCGAGTACTTTCTCAGAAGCAGGATGGAGACAAAAGAGGGAGATGAGTCAGTCATAACTCCTGTACGCCTCACTGCATTACAGACAATCACTATACCACCAATAGGCTATCAGATATTCAGGTACGATAATACTGATAAAGTTGAGACTTCTTTTTTTGTTTTCTTGTTCTCGGCCATTTTGCGCTACTCCTGAGGATTGCTCTGGAGCGGGAGGAACTGGAAAATATGTGAGGAGCGCACATTTATCATTGCGAGTGTGAGGGCCCGTCATGACCAGGACTTGAACCCAGGATCCGATGATATCAAACCCAGCACTCGAACCACTGAGCTATCCCCATATCTTTTATGTATGTACTAGCGAGGGTTTGACACCAAATACTGCGGCAATCTTTGGAGCAAGTTCGAATTGGAAGGGTCTTTTTCAGGCTTTTCTATGTTTGTGTTTCAGTTGGGCAGCTTATCTTGTTTGATATGATAGGGGTTTATTCCTCATTATTAAGTAAAACGAAGTATTGTTTATGAACATCGAAGTAGAAATGAAATCGGGAACAGCACCAGTAGTCAATGACTGGTAGTTTGTTGGCAGCTCATCTGTTTTCTCTCTTGGCAGCTTTTTCCTGAACGAAAACCGTTACTCCTACACAGTAAGTATAACAAGTTGTTCGCTAGACCCTTGCGGTTTGGAGCTTCAGTCAGATGGCTCTGGACTATATCCGCGATCCCACACAGCAGGAATCAAGTGCGAAAATGGCACTAGCTGCGATCTTTTTGTTATTGCGCCAGCCAAGCGATGGAATTATCTGCTCATCACCAACTTCAATGAATCAGCGGCCAGCACATTCACCCTAACCGTGACTTCACTAGGTATGCTAGTATTACTTATTGTGATGTCGAATGTGAAGGTCTTGGTACCACTCTCACTCTCATTCTTGGTAACACTTGATACTTGTCGCATAGTGATGGCCCGTGATGGAATAGAGCTCTTCAGAAGTGAAAACATGTTTCACCTGTGATGGTTTTGCAGAATGCGGTCCATCCATAACCCAGTGCGCAGTCGAAAATTTCGACAGCACCTCGCTATACGGAATTGGCTACACGAAAGACTATATCACACCTGAACCACGCCAGGTTGTCTCTGTGAGCAGCCGAGAACCTTATCACGGATCCATATATATCGAACCCAAAGTGGATATCGGTGGAACACTTCGATATAATCTCACTGCTGTAAAGGTTCGTCTGCCTTTCATATCTAGCTTCATAGATTTGCGAAAAGCCTCAAGTTATGCCAGAAAATAAAATAAAGAAAGTTTATGTCTGAAGGAGGCAACCAGCAGGCGTAACCCTCAATGAAAACACTTTATTTTTTGGTATACAGACAATAAAAGGAGCTCAGCTGTTTACTTGTATAGAGCATGAGCGACTGAGCTGGACTGCAGAAGAGATATATTCCTGCTCTGAGAGACTCAATCTTACTCTGCAAATGTCTGCTGGCAATGTGGGCACTCTCTATATACCATACCCCCGGGCAGGTTACTGGTCAGTATAAAAAGCTTTACACAACTTCTATACTCAGTCACCCATGCAAAATACACCTGTAAAAATGTCCTATGAACTGTCAATGAAGTTCAGAAGTTGTAGTATAAATCTGATTGGAAGATAGTGTCAACAATGTCCCTGCCAGTAAATTGTTTACCCGTGGTTGTGTCCACAAGGGGATGCTGTACTTGCTAGTTTGGTCTTTTTACATACAGTGGTAAAATACTGCCGGTCACCTGTATTGATCATCCACAGGTGGGGACAAACAAATAACCAGATGTGAACATTTTTCTTGGACAGGTATTTGAGTTCTATAGCTAAGTGTCCAGACAATCAGACAGACTGTCCGCCACTGCCCCTCCTCATCAACGCAACCGTTCGTCCCTGTGTCGACTTCCTGTGTGGCAAATATGGTGAATGCAGAAACTACTTCAGCCAAACTCTTCACTTTTCTGTTTGCAAGTGTAAAGCGGGTAAGAGCAGTGACAGGTGGTAATAACCCACATTCAAGAGACAGGATCTAGGCAATGCGAGAGTTGAATTTGATTACAATTTATGATGTACGCCTATTTCAATTGGGCTTTAGATTCTTGTCTTCTACTGACGGAAACTTGTGACGTTCAGTTTGTGTGTATGCTCTGAAATCCACACATCAATGAAGCTCTTTTCTCAGAATGTCCCACGGGTATGTATAACGATTAGTTGACTTTTCGTTCGTTTTGAATAAACACGCATAGCTCTATAGTCGTTGATAATCCGAATCGCTATTTCACCCTTCCTATAGACGTGAGAACATAGTTGCCTCTCGCCTCATCGCCCATTGTCTTGCAGGCTATCGTGGATATGGCTGTACTGATAACACCAATGCCCTCTCTGATAACATCCAGCTGATGCAGACTCTCTTTCTGACCATAAGTAATGTTCCCTTCCTGGCGGCGGCTGCTCTGGCGATTTATCGACGATGGTTCTCAGAGTCTTTAGTGTACACTTTTGTGTTTATCTGCTCCACGGTAAGTTTGCTGTGAACAGACATTCTGTTGTGGTTATGCGGCAACATTTTGTGTGTTTCAGGGGCAGTGCAGAAGTTTGCCTTTTTGTCTCCGACTTTCCCTAGGTATGTCACTGGGACACCTTCTGGGTGCATCTGTGCGCCTCATGTATATACAACTCTCTGGGTGACTCTCTCTTAATTATCTTTGCAATCTGAAACTGACAAGGGTGAAACACATAGTGCAAATCGAACCGGGGACTCTAGTCCTTGACCCAATGTGCTTTTCACTAAGCCATTGCTTCTCCCCCTCTAATACTGTGTGCTGATTGGTGTTTCATTTTTCTGTTTTAGCTGTACCATATGTGTGATAACGGCACATTGTACGCTGAGTGTGTTGCCAAATACTCACTCCTGCAGTATTGTGATTTTTATGGGTCGGTACTTGCTGTATGGATGACTGCCATGTGCTTAGCAGAGATAAATAAGAAGCTTCGTTCTGCGCTGCATATATCTGGTGTCCTGGGCATCCTCATAGGCACCCAAGTCACTCTCACTGGTCTCTGGAACTTTGCCATTCCTCTCATAATAGCTGTGATTATCCTTGCTACTAGCTGGGTGAGTCAGTTCACTCCCACACTCTTGTCACACCTAAATTCTTCTTTTTTTTTCACTCGCGCACTTGGTTATCATATTTTACGGACCTCCTAAGCCAGAGGCTTGTTGGAGCGGTAGAAGCTAGGAATGAAGGGAGGAGCTCATACCTACAACGAGAGCCCCTTTGTGATCAAGATTCGAACTCAGGCTCTCGCAATTATGAGCCTAGCTCTCTACCACTGCGCTATCCCACTCTCCCTAACTTCCTTATTAACTGGACTTCAAGCGGCTCTTTGACCTTTATACTGTGCTCCTTGTTGTTACCAGGTTAGGATGTGCTATATAGAGCGGAGCTGCTTCCCTAAACGTAGAGTCTGGCTGCTCCAGCTCCTGCCCGGTGTACTACTTGCCATCGTCGGCCTTGTTATCTACACATTATTGGAGACAGATGATAACTATTACTACACCCACAGTATATGGCATTTGATGATGGCTGCTGCAATTATGGTCCTGTTGCCAAGGGACCGTTCACTGAAGATGGTTTATTGTCGTAGCATCACTCGGTTCTTTCGTCGGGCCAGTATCCAGCCTTGTAATGAGGATGACAGTGAAGAAACTATCACTCTCAGTAATAACACTGAAGCTGACCTGTGTCACACCTAACCGGTCAATACCTAGTCTGATTTTGCTATCATTATATGTTGCTTTTGTGTATATAATATGGTGGTCTAGTTGGTCAACATGTGCCTATTTTTATATATGTTATATATACCTGTATTAGTGTTATATATACCTGTATTAGTGTTATCTGTTTTAGTGTTATATACCTACATATACCTGTATTAGGCTATAGTACTGAGGTCCGTACATAAATTTGTTGACTTTACCAAATTTACTTTATTTTTTATTAAAACCATGGTGACACAGCCAGCTAGCACTTTAATAAACACTATGTGTACCTTGTGTACAAAGATGATTTTAAATACAGTAGGGATATACCAAATTGTGACAGATGTAGAGGGTATGCAGTCCCATACTATACGTATGTGACATGACTGATTGCTCTTCTGGAATTGCTAATGAATCTACCTCTGCAAGCATTCTTTCCCACCAATCAAAACACACTGCACCTCCATAGGGTTCTCTGGCATAACAAGAGAATCTGATCACGGTAAAAGTGAAATTGCGGAGATGTTCTTAACTATGTCCTATCAAAATCTATGGTGAAATACCCATACATTTCATCACAGCAAAGTTGGCGATCGAAAAGACAATGAAGGTACCCCAATGTTCAGATCATCTTACAACGGCATGATACTGAAGTACACGGAATACGAAACATAAGAAATCTGCCCGGGATCCATCGATTGTATAATACATGTTTTATTTCCATTTTGCTTTATTTAACATAATGTTTAAACTCATTTTAACTCTGTGATCCTGTACTGGTAATAAATAGCCAGATAACCTGGATCTTCGGCATGTGATGCTAGTGATAGGAATCGGGCAATGTTACCCTCCCCCAATCCGCTATATACCCGAAGATTATGCCGAATAACCAGGTCACCTGGCGAGAACGCGAAAGGCGCGGTAATGCTGGCCTCGCTTACTTGCAGTGGCATGGGCGGTACCCTATATCCGGGTTATATACCGGACAATGGTATAATCTTTTATCCGCAATAAGGACGACCTGACCTCCGTGCAGTTAGTACATAGCATTTATACCACCATAATGTCTCTACCTCCGTGATGTCAAAGGTCCGGTTGTCAAAAAAAATGTCCAAGCCATAACCTCACGCGTTGCAATGTCGCCTAACGTCAAGTTTTGACATCGCTCAAAATACATGAGCATAGCTAACCTACCTACTAACTATAGTGGACCTGAAACCTGTGTTAGTGCTTAGTCTTTATTTGAGTCTCTTCCGTATTTTCCATACTACCAGTAGTACTGTAATAGTACAGTGGTACCAGTAATACAGTAGTAGTACTGTGAGTTTGATATAAAACATGTTATAATTTTCAGGGAACATTGCAAACGTCAACAACAGTAAGCACTCCGCAATCCCCAGTACACTAACTAACTACACTTTAGTTTATTTATTTACAGATGGAATCTGTTTGGATAGAAGAGGATTTCTCTGTCAATGAAGAGTTTGATAATGTGCAGTCTCACATTCAAAAGATTCGTCCATCTTGGACTGACTGGTCTTCAGTTCGCCTGAAGCGATTTACAGCAGGTGTCACTAACTCGATAGCTGGCTTCTATCATCCGAATGATTCCGAGTGGAGAGAGATGGTTCTGATTCGTCGGTACGGAGAGAAAACTGAATTGCTCATAGATCGTGATGCCGAGGTTACCTATATGAAACTGCTGTATTCTGAGGGTTTGGGTGTTCCGATATATGGCCGGCTTACTAATGCTGTTCTGTATGGCTTCGCACCGGGAATCACTCTAAACAAGCAAACTGTAAAAGACAAGACGATCAGAACATTAATTGCTCATAAAATGGCTGAAATGCACAAAATCAACTTAAATGATCATGGTAGGTGGCTTCTGTAGTTACAAAATTCCCACAAAGATTTTGAAGTGCTTTATCTCAAAACCCCAGTATGCTGTATAACTTGTAGAAAGTTCTGAGACTTGAGATAGTGGAGAAACGCTTGTGAACCATTTATCCGCTCAAAGTAAACATTCCGTGGCACATCTTCTATGCTAATCCAGTCTTCTTGACCAAAGGGGATGTTTTATTGCAGGTTTTAAGGTGGATGGTCCAATCCTATTCAAGAGACTTCCCGAGTTTATTTCCATTATACCCAGCAGATATAGCAAGAAGTCGACACAAGCACGATGGGACGAATTCGCCATGTGTCCAGCAGAAGAGGCAAAAAAGTTGACCGCCTTGATCGTTCAACACTCGTCATCTCCTCTTGGTTTCTGTCACAATGACTTGCTGTTGGAGAATGTGGTGTACAATGAGAAGGAAGACGGAGTGTCATTCATTGATTACGAGTACGGTGGAAATAATCACATAATGTTTGACATAGCTAACCATTTTAATGAGTATGCAGGCATGGATATCCCTCTCGATTTCACCAACTGCCCTGATGATGAGTACATCAAAGAATGGCTAGTTGATTATATGGCTGCATATCGTCCAAAAGCGATCCTTAGTGAAGATCTGCTACTGGACTTGTGTCAAGAAGTCAGAATGTTTTCCCTTGCTTCACATTTGATATGGGGACTTTGGGGTTTGGTACAGGCCGAGCACTCCCTTATAGATTATGATTTTATGGCGTTTGCATTGGCCAGACTTTCCGCATTCAGGCGAGCGTGGGCTGAACCCCATTTTATCAATCCATTGGAAAAAAGGCGGGCCCTCTTCTGTTGATTAACCAAATTCCTCCAATTTCTATGCTGACCTTTTTGCTTGCAGAACCAAATTAGAGTTATAAAGTTTCGTAGTTTATATGGCTTTGTGTATGGTAATCCTTTGATGCAAATAAAGAAAAAAGTTAGTCCTGTGTCATGGAATACAACACACAATCATAGAGGTTGTAAAAGTTATCTATATGCAAATTTATACTAATAAGGCAGTATCGATGAAAAATAGCAATTCCTCTATTGGGTGAAATAAATATCCTGGTAACGAGCGATCACTTACAGCTGTAGATTTCTGTCTTTTCTTGACATTGTTTACATGTAACGTGGCAACACCAGTGGAATTTGCAGTCACACTGCCAGCTACGATTATATTCATGCGTATTATATCCTCTGCCACAGCACATTACGTGGCAACTGTCGGAGTTAGTTGATGTGCGATTACAGTGTCTTCCCTGTGTGCCTAATGAACCCGCCAGGGCATTATAGTCACAGTAGTTAGGTGATTCCTCGAGGAATACAAGGTCAGCTTTACGGGGTCGTTTATCTCCCTCGCTCGTTCGCTTCTTACGAAACAGTTTAAGCGAGTTCTTGCGTTTTTTCTCCAATTGAACTGGCTGAACTTTTTTGGCTTTGTGATAACGTCTCATGAGAGTATCGCCGACACTTCTAAATGGAGGTAATGTCATCCAACAGGTTTTGAGCGCACACGATCCAGATGGACCATGGCACTTGCATTCTATCTCTCGTAAAGATTTCACCAACTGCAAAGAAAACCATTAAACTTAAACAATCTTACTTCAGCATTATCGGCATAGTGTCCCATGTGATAACAAGGCTCATAATGTTATCCAGCTGTATTAAAATTAAATGATCCCAGGTGACCCAGTACACCGAAAAAATGGGTCGCCTCACTCTATCTCCTTAGACATTTCAAGCCAGTTCGCACTCCGGTGGTGCTGAACTTCGCAAACGTTTCAGTATGTCTATGAATGTCTGCTCTTCGCTTTTGGTCTAAATTCAATATAAATCATTGAACCACACGCGACTCAATACCGCTGAAACATGAGCCCATTGCCTCTACTCAACAACTGGCTGAAACCTCATAAACACAGCACACCTGCGGTGACTTGTATACTGGGGGTAGCAGTGCATAGTGACCAAGATGATTTATAAATGAAGTAGCCAGCGGCTAAGTTAGCCTATCTCGACTTTGATTCAGGATTCGGTTATACAAAATCAACAATATGTCAGCCATATCATGGATTTATCCCCCATGAATAAAAACCTGCTGAAATCTCCTCAATGGATTGACATTCACATACTATTTCGCATAGGTATAGTTTCCCGGCGGCAAAAACATGGGAATCATAGTTGAAGGAAGCAGGCGGGATAAATTGTGGGGAGACAACATCAAACAACGGTGGACTCGTATATAAATGTGAGTGCTGTATCTCTATCTAAGGTTAAAAATCAGGGTTGAGGTTCTATAATTAACATTCCTAGCTTATTAGACCAGAATGCTTTGAAATTTGACTACCGTACATGGTGTCATAGCAAAAATAGCGAAGCATCGGATCATCTAGGAAGTCTATCCAATCAAGCAGTCAATAACTACCACTGTATGCATACTCTATTACATTGTGATAGAGCTCTCTATTATTGAGCTTGAGTATGCAGGACATGTTGATAGACCAGTGGAAAACTGCCAAGAATCGTCATCGAATGGCGACCAAGAACAAAAATAGGGAAGAGGTAGTCCTAGATCAGGATGGAACTCCAAAGGATGATATCTTGAATTTTGACAGAGATTGAATGATCGACCTTAGCTTAGGATAGGAGTATTTGGTCCAGTCATGAGGAGGCCTACATCTAATGATGAGGAATGAATGGCTGCCAATGATGGTAATACAGAACTTATTTGCTCACTGCATACATGTTTCACTCGAGGAGTGTTGGCTCCGGGATGTAAAGTGAATTTATTTTGTTCATACCTTGCGTCCAGCTCGATTATTGTGAAGATTCATCAGTGCCCGGGGTGTGGCCTGTGTTTCTGCCGCATCCACAAAAATCCGGGCGAATTCAGTACCATATGTAACATCAGCAGAGCAGCCTCCCCATTTCCAGCCTTCGACTGACCATGTGCCTTCCTGTTTACTTTGATCACACGAGCATCCTTTCAGTATTCCTTTACTGCAGCCTTGTGTTATCGTGTATGATATTCCCGCTGACTTAATAGAAAACGTTAATCCAGCTTCTCTGCTTCCTGAAACAAAGAAAGCGTCATACGGTTACCAAAAACTCAGAAGACTGTTACCAAGATACAATGGCATCTTTAGCTTTGATAAGAATCCCTTATTTCGGTCGAATTAGGGATTATGGCACCTAAAGCCTTTTCTCTTCCGAACATTGTCGCATGTGCACTGATAGTGACAAATATTTTGGGTTGAAATTCACAGCCGAATGTTTTTAGACTTTATTACTTTAAAAAATGCTGTGAATTTCGGCCAATAATATTCGCTTCTATTACCGCACATGCGACAATGACACATAGAGCCTAGCATTTCTATTTTAAACTGTGGAAGCCTATCAAATCTCTTAGAGGCCCCCTTAAGTTTGGAAAAAGGCTCAGTTGTGTTGTCTTGGTAGCAATCTTTGCAGTTAGTGAATCGGGGTCACCTTGCTTCCTGAAACACGGAAGCCATCATGCGGTCTTCAAACGGTGATTTTAATGGAGGCAATTGCAAAGTGTCACCCACAATCCAACAAAGGTATTGCGCACCATTCCGATGTCAACACTTGCAGTTTTGTGTTAATTGCCTGTGATGAAGTTTATTACAGGCAAATCGTCTACTCCATGTTCCAATATTATATCCAAAGTCAAAACTATTTGACCCAATAATGGCAAACATAGCCAGTATATATTCTGAATTATGGTGAAATCATTTGTTTTATAGCAGCCATCACCAGTCCAAAGGCAATAAAATGCTGCAAGTCTAGAAAATAATTGTAGGTGATAGATTGTAATAGAGAGCTCTGTTGTATAACTACGTATATGAATAGCCGAAAATTACTCAGACATATAACCCAATACGGGATCTCCGCTATCAAACACAGTCCATAAACATGTAATATGAAGACACTCTTTTATTCAATTGAGCTAAACCACTGTATCATACGCTCTTATGAATATAGACTAGGCAATTTTCCAACTTTTTAAACACAATCGGTTTGCATATCATTGTTTGAGATTGATTGTGTTTAGCGAAAAAAATAACATCTAACTCGCATCAGACTTTGCCAGTAAGTAGCACCGTTCTGGGATGTTATAAACCAATATAGCTGGTGACAGCAATCTTTTAGGCAGATAATAAATATTCAAAGAAAAAATGATTCCTGGGCCCGAAACATTTGTGGAGTTAATAAAATCATTTCTCAAGTAGCGAGTGATTCAGCATAGTAGGTACAGATCGTAGTTGATTTATTGACCTGTATTGTTACTATAAAATGACTGAATGTTCATGTACCTTTAGTATTTGGAACATAAGAGTTGTGTTTATCACCCTTCACCTACCTACTTGTAGATTAGTACCAAGCTGTAGACTTGTCTCACTTTTCTCTAGACTACAATTCCATCTGTGATCTTTGAATTGATATTGGCATTCAGCCAGAGACAGCTCCGCTCCCTCACCGATAGCCACCATAACATCTGGCCTAGCATTGCATATGTCTCGTTGCTTTTCTACCAGCCCAGCTATGTTATTGCAGATCACATTGGCCCCTAATGTTACCACTCTGCTCAATACTCTACAAAGAGAAACATTACGGCTGCATTACCAGCGCACCAAATATTAATTTAATACCCAAAAGTAAATACAAACATGTTTACTATAATGCATATTACTGAGGGCCACAACTAGCCTCTGATCATACCATAAGTATATTTTAAAAAAAGAACTGCAGTAGTATAAATATATAATGAAAATAAAGTTCTATTTAACCGAAATCATGATAGTAGCTTGTGATGGAGGTAGTGATACTCACAGCAGACTGAGAAGACTCATCTCGTGGGTGTGTGCTGAGGCGACCGATTCTCTACTAAATTTGTAACCAGAGATCATAAGTAGAACTTACCCAAATTCATTTGAGACTAGCGTGAGACAAAGAATAATTACAAGTGAATTGGTCTCCATCTTCTCCTATCGTGCACGCAGTATTGTCTTCAAAGCCATAAATGTAGCTTTATATCAAGTGCGTGTGGCTTTCGCATGAGTATCACAAATGGCGACGTGTTGTGTTTCAAACGAACCCATTGCTCGGCTCATATCGTACTGGAACATCAACTAAGCTGTATGATTTACACACTATTCAATGAATAATTACACTTATTCTTTCATTCGGTCCAATCTATTGTTGAGATTGTTTTCAACAAACAGGCAACCTTTACAGTTATATGGTTTGGGTCAACTTAAAGACAAGATTTTAATCAAAAGCTCGTTATCCTGAAATAACAATAACTCTTCCTGTCAAGTCTCTGTTAAAGTTAGTGATGTTTCCTTAGCCTCAGCTAAATGATTGGTACTAACATTGCATTCTGGGCATTCCACTGAATA
>Ga0224511_10000395_pt1 | contig 20174 bp, 9 predicted proteins | sample SF_May12_sed_USG_2_FD_169988 | JGI IMG/M metagenome (GOLD analysis project Ga0224511, IMG submission 169988) | Sediment microbial communities from San Francisco Bay, California, United States - SF_May12_sed_USGS_8_1 | ecosystem: Environmental > Aquatic > Marine > Sediment | place: USA...
GTCCATTGCCCTTTCACCATTGAACCGCTCTTACTGTATAAGCTTGCTTGGTGACCCACGTTGACGCGCAGATGACTCGATTATCGCGGGTCTCAAATACCGCCTCAAGCCGCTGTTAAAACTTATGCATGGGGCCTAAATTGAACATCAACCATTCTTCTTTCTTTGGAGTGGGCAAATACAACTTGATGATATCAAGAGCGTTCGGTACCTGGCTCATCACTGCAGTTTGATCCTATTCAAGGATAAGTCTGCCCTACTGTCTGTCTCAAGCATCTTCACCTGGCTTTATCTCTGATGTCAAGAGTACTTCTTTCAGTCAGGAGTCACATCAAAGGCAGATATTGCCTACTAGACGTATATGGATTTGTATCTCAACTCCATGCAGCCAAAGTTTTGTCACAACATGGACACTGTTCACTCATATCCCAACGATTCGCAGTCATCTTAAATCATGATACATCATTTTGGTGGCTGGCCTGGGTGTAGAACTGTGTTTATTTGGCTGACACAGTTTTTTCTCTATGAAGTCAAGCGGGTAAGCCCGCCTACACCGAAATACAACCGATGGGGCTTGATAATTGGTCACTGTCAGTCATCCATTACCAAGAATGTGGGCAATTCACTCAAATGACACGTGAGTTATGCAAAGCGGGCCATACACAATCAGCAGCTGCCGAAAACAGGAGCTCAGGTGTGTAAGGATTAGCACGACAGGTATGTTTATTGCCGATACATCATCAAAGAACAGACAAGGATTATACAAAAACCTTTTTGTCTGACCAGAAAGGTGGTCGTCAACTCTTGGAGTTCCTGTTCGAATTGATTGGGTGATGTGATTTGTTATGCATGCTATGTATTCATCATGCTAATTATTCTGTAAAAATATGCTAACAACACTTTGTGACTCAACAACTGAGTTAAGAGAAAAGTCAAACTGTGTTTAGTGCGCAGCAGCCGTGTTAGCAATCGCAGTCCATTTCTGTGAAACTTGTTAGATTATTCCACCCACACTTCACAAATGAAAACACCACATAATTGTCTGATCTGAATAATAGGAATGTACCAAGTGGGTGAATTTTTTCAGCGCCTGTGTCATGGCACTCCTGTAGAACAGTCCTTGGTGAAATTGTCCACTGGGGCTTCAGAGCTAAAAATGGTCTTTCCGGCCCAATACCCAGGACCAGCAAGTCCATTATGAAGTCATCATTTAGTACTGTTTATGATCGTTAGTAATGGGCCACCAAAAACAGGTTAGATAAGGAATTGACCTCATTATTATGAGTGACTTGACTTACTCCTACAGAATTGAGGAATTAACTGGTCCAGTTATGTTGGACAGTTGCAGCCTCTATACATTGCTACTCGCTGGCAGTCACTTTGTTTTCTCAACCATTGTCTGTCCATGGTTGCACTTCAGCCTTCCTCCTCGGTGTCCACAGGTTATGTGGTGCCATTAAGGGGAAATTGAGCCATTCTCTGCCAGAGGTGTAAGGCCTGAGCACACTGGTGCGAACCTATGCAACATCATTGAGCTCACACCTATAAGTTCGGAATACAGAAATAGAGATAACGGGATACCTCTGTGGGAGAGTGTTGGACTCGTGACCGTGAGAACCTGCGTGAGTTCAAGTCCCGGTCACATCGTGCACTGTGAGAGCTACTAGTTCCCACTAATCCGACAAGCTGTAGGCCTGTTTTCTCAACCATTGTCTGTCCATGGCTGGACGTAGGCCTCCCTCCTCGATGTCCACAATTTTTGTGGTGCCATTGAGGGGAGATGGACCCCTTTTCTACCACGCTGGCTCAGGACGGGTTGACAGAGTGTGATCAGTGTGACATACATTCACCCACTAAGGTATCAAGACTGGCGATCACTATAGAACCAAAGTACACGCCTTTCCCTATTGTCAACTTCTACCATTGGCTAGCTTGGGCATGGTCTCTGAGAGCAGTCTTACCTGTCATGGTTCTCTTTGCTCATTATATGTTCAGCAACTCGCCATATTATAGTTGTTCCAAACTCAGCTACCCATACTACATAACCAATTCAGCAAGACAGCAAGAGTGTAACGCTCTTCTGCTCTTCTGCTCTTCTGCTCTTCTGCTCTTCTGCTCTTCTGCTCTTCTGCTCTTCTGCTCTTCTGCTCTTCTGCTCTTCTGCTCTTCTGCTCTTCTGCTCTGGGATCTCGTACCTAGCCATCTGTCCCATAGAAAACCTTTTAGCTATGGGCATATCAAGAAAGTCATCAGTCAGGAAGACTGCATGTACCTAACACAGGTGCTAGTACTACAAATATGCGCAAAACACCACTTGCCGTCAGTTTATCCTGAAGATCACATTGCAAGGCTTGACTTGATTCCTGTGGATGGTCAAACCCCGGTCAGCTTATTGTATTCCCTTTCAAAAATTCCCAAACTAGATACTATCAGCTGAATGAATCCAATATGTATATCCAATGGAACTGTGACCATTACATGTATACCTATTGTCTGTCGCAAACCGTGTCATTCGTTCTATCGAGTGTTACTAAGATTCTCAACTTGCAAACTGTAGAAGAAAATATACGGCTCAGTGACCAGTAGGAAGCTAGTCAAGTATGGGAACCGGTGGTGAGACAATAAGGATACACATGTGCTGTCAAGGGTTGTTTAATAATGACTTGATGGATTGCCAAGTAGGGCGTTGCACTACCATGTCCGTAAAGTAGACTGGCTTTTACAGCTCAATAAATCTATGTAATTTGGCACAAGCAATCAGGTTATATGAGACAGGGGTCCATATATCTTTGACACAACAATCTCTTTCTTTCCTGGGTTTTCAGACAAAAGCTTTCCGTTCAGAGAAGTATGTTAGTATGTCAGAAACCAGACTGTCATCATAGCCATGTCTCCTGTTATGGTTATAGCTGTGTGGGCTGAGGCAGCTCACCTGTATGGTAGACTGATCGTCAAGTTATTGGATTGCGCTGTGATTGGTTGCCTAGCGATTGGCGACAGAACCCCGGAAGGTCTCTATGTAGAGCAACACTAAATGCCCATGATCATAGAGGTAACCTCTTCTGGCTTGTTTAATTTCAGCTGAGTTATGGGTAACCGGACAGGTAAAACCGCTGATACCCAGTCTCTTCATGAAGAAGAGATGAGAAGTAATGGTCAACATAAAAGGAAAAAAGTCAAGAGGGCGTTGTCCTTCGGAGACAGACCAAGACGCAAATGGACGCCTCACAGTAATGGAGACACGGAAAACAACCCAATGTGAGTAGCAGTCTGATTGGTTACAGTATTTTAAAACTGTGGGGCCTACCTATTAGGCGTTGTACACGCACGGTTCGAATGATTGTGTGTGATAAAAGTCATTTGCTTTATTCGGGTAATCTCTGTCAACGGTATGGTATTGTAGCAAAAAAATACTAACTTTAAATCGTGTAGTAAGACCCATCTCAATAAACAGAGAGAGAGAGTCACAGACACATAATGTAACTATCCATGTTTATGTCTGGTTGTTTCGCCCACAGGCCCAGTCAAACTAGTAACTTCAAACACTCAGACGGTTGGAACACCAGTTTCTCATGTAGTTAATAAATTGGCTAGATTTTATTTTCAAACGCCAGATTCCTTGACCTTAGAGTATTAATTGATGTCTACAACTATCAACTTTGAGACTGAAGCCATTTTGACTCGGAAGTGCAGACATAAAACATCCACAGATTTATGGATGCCTACATGTACGATTCCTATACATGGTGCTGATATTTATTAGGGTGAACGTCAATACCATTCACATGTCTCCCGGGTATTACACCAACCCATTATAGCAAAACCTGTTTGGCATTTGCAAATCAGGAATTTCAATGACAAATCCGTGGAATTCTATTGACTTAAAAATGTCAAATGCTTCACCGGAATAGACTGTACTCACAGCAGCGTATCTGTTACTGATTGGGAGAGCTGTTTAGCACTGAATCCTATCTGGCTCATTTAACATGTCTGCAAAAGTATATGACTCAAATGTCGCCTGTCGAGATATAGGTTCATATCACTTCACATATAAAGAGATGTGATGTCAGTGAGCATTGACTCGGAGATTTTCAGACATTGTATTTTCGGGATAACATTCACTACACCAGTGATATATGCCGGTGGCCAAACACGTGGGAATGTTGGAATAATAAAAGCGGTGAGCAAAGAGAATGCAAATTGCCTTTAAATCTTCTTTCGTATCCTGACCAGTATCAGCGGTTTGGCCTACCGATTCTTTTGATTCAGCGCTTCCCGGGGTGCGTCATTGGGAGACTTTCTGCTTGCACTTGCGTGTTCCATAGAGAAGGGAACTTTATGGGTAGGGATCCTGGGTCCATGGCCCAGTACGCTATCCGCTAAGCTGTCGATTCACTTCCCCCCCCCATGATAATATGGTTGACGTGATAGTGGGTCTGTGCTTGCGAACTATGTTTCTGGCAGCTCTGACTATCCACCACTTGCTCTATTCTTCCGGGCCTAAAACTGTCTTCTCTGATGTGTAATTATATGCTCGGCAGGGAGCGGGTAACACTAGGATGGCAGGACAGCTCAGTATCAAGAACGCTTGGCTCAAGATTGAAAGGTCCTAGCTGGGTTCAAGCCCTTGTCACACTGAGTGCCTATGTGAGAATGAACTCTCACATAATCCCTAGCTCCTACTTCTACCACTCCAACAAGCCTATAGCTTAGAAAGTCCCGTTAAATGAGATGGCCCAGCACCCAAGTACAGAGGTAAATATCTGTCAGATAGCTAACTGCTGGAATGAGAACAGGTATTTTGTGGGGGGATGAAAACTCCCCCTAGCTCTAGACCATTCTGTGCTTTATCTTCTGGGAAAAAAAAACAGAGGAAAACCAATGGCACATAGTCCATATTATGTGCAAAGCTATAGCCTGTTCAGACTTGTGACTTCTTTTATAGCCCCAGCGTGAAAGCTCGCGGATCTGTGGACTTGGCCTCTCCAATATCTTCACCAGTAGAGGACTACTCCAAATTAGTTGCTCAGGTATGCAAGCTGGCCAGTAGACTTAGGCTGTAACTGATAGGATTCACATGAGAGTGTTTATTTAGATATGCCAGTATATGAGATGAGGGGACCCTTCTAGATGGCCATTTATGCTGTGATTATTCAGGGTTAGGAGAGGGAGAGGCGGGTGGGTAAGCCTGTCAACTACTCGCGGCGCTCAAGTTGACCAAGAGAATGCAACTCCAAAGAAGGAACTCTGCTTGGACCAGATTGCATGCGGGGATTTTATAGGCCTAAATCGCACCAAAAAACTCCCAAGACTGGTGCTTTTATCCCCGTTTGGTTTATTCAAATTGGAAGTGTCTGAGGAGCATCATTACGACTGATGCTTTGGCAAACATGACAACAGAATCTATAAGATGTTTGGAGTTATTTTGTTTATCTTCCCTCACAGCTAGCCTCAACTAGCGAAATAGCTTAAAGATAATTATGGTTAGCAAGGGCTTTGTGCAAGGTGTTAGATATATGAGCAATCTCTATTAGGAAACTCAGTGGTTTTGCTGTGCTTCCTAGCAATCTGCATGTACAGACCTCTGGAGTTGTTCTCTTTCTATACATGCAGGCCTCTAGGTTTAGAGGAAACTTACTAGCTCTAGGGATAAAGTTGCATATCATCAGGATATAAATTAAACAATCTCTGCTAAATATCAAAAATAATCACAGTCGCATATATATATATAGCATATCCAATGTTACAAGTTTGTGCAATGGGAATCATTTAGCAGATATGGCCTGTTCAGTATGTTGCCATTTTGGTTTTATCCGTTTAAGCAGCTGTGTTCTTTATATTCTGCAGGCACCCCTGCTCGTCCTCAGCACAAAAAACCTCGCCAGGCTCTCATGGTTTATGCCCGTACGTGTCTTAAAGCATGCACGCCGATATATACATTGAACTGTATGGATAAATTATGAGCCCACACATTCCACCTAGTAGCTATAACTCTGTGTGGATCTGCTGAGCTCTATTTAGACAGATTCAGAGCCAACCCGTGCCAACCAGTTAATGTTTACTGGCTGGAAATAAATTTTGATTGATTATATTCTCTAGTCAAAATTTTCAAACAGTTTTGGCAAAGTTTGAAACATATGTACAGTTAGGTTCCTGTCATTTTATTGCCTTTGGGTAGTTGTTGACTTACTTTAAGCTTTTAGTAGGCTTTCCATTGGCATAGTCTCAATCCTTCAGCCTGCCTGGCTAGAAAGGTTAGAATGTAAAGCTTATTATTTATCCATACATTCACACCAATTCAAGACGGTGGGCTAATCGTCACCTATGACATGCATCCATCTTTTGTGCCAACAACGAAGCAGTTATTTCCATTTTCTTGCCAATTTTGGGATGATTTGAGCATGAGTATCTCCTGAACTATCGCTGCTGGCTATGATGCGGTCAGAAAGCAATGGCATAAGATAATATTGTCTTCTCACGGCTTGTTTTCAAGATTGTCCACAGCGCAGCTCATAGAAAAAATTACTCTATGGGTGGAATGCATTTATCAAACTATTCTGATTCCCATCTTCTACATGGAAGGTACATAGATATATTACAAGTTTATTGGAGAGCATCTTTTAGCCGGAGGCTTATATTCTGGAAAGCTCATGGTGTTCCCAAGGTTACCTTCATCCTGGGTTTTGAATCAGATGGGGATAAAGACAAATTGGCACCCTTAGCTTGGCATTGTGAACAGTGTAGTCCAGTTCGCTATCCACTAACCCACCCTTTCACCCCAAATACATGGACAGATAATCTCAAACAACTGGGCGAACTGCTGTTATTAAATACCCAGAAGTCAGTACTGGTAATCCAGGGTACTATAATAAAGGGAAGCGGGGATTGACCGTAATCCCCTTGATGTAAATGATATATTACTCAGGGTTTTGACCATTGCCAGCGTATCGGTGACTACCCACTGGTTACTATAGGGAATTAGCGGGCTATCATTCCCACGCCCCCATAACCACAGGGAAAAACTAAGACCAGCGATTGCATTACTGTTCGCTGCTGAGTCACTGCTTTTGCAGCGCAATCCTTATATCAGTTTGTTGCCAACACAGAACAGCAATAAAAGGCTAAGCATGTATATAATGCTGCCGCCTGCAGGATTTCCCCTTCGCTGACGCTGCGCTGACCCTACATTAACTGGAAAGTAACAACATTCAAACTTCAATTATGGCTATGGATAAAACTAACGGTACTTCTTCTTTCTGAACTCTGTAATGCGCATTGGTATGGTTCAGACTCCACCACAGCCAGGCAAAAGAGAGTAGATACCAGTAACTCGAGATTATGGAGCTAGCGGTTGTGATTTGATTCTTTCTCAGGTAGTCTCATTACAAAAGATTGCATCATGACGTTATAGCTGGGTGACCCACCTTGGTACCCTGTATCCCAGCTGGTTTGATGATGATTTAGCCATAAATCTCTATTTTTAAAGGATTAGCTGCCAATAAACCAATGCTCCACCCTGGGTGATTCAGTCATCAGGTAGGAGTTTGAAGGGTCAAGCTAGGGCTACTTTTCTATAAACACATACTTAGGTTAAACTGGTTTCTGATAAATCCCACATACACATCCGTAGCAGATTGTCATGTAGTATGTGTAGGTTTAGGCATGAGAATAAATTGTGTTTCACTGCTCATTAGTAAGTTTTTTTTCTAATTTCTCAACGCTATCATTCTACAAAAAAGTTATTGTACCGCTCCCATTTGGATACGAAGTAGAATTGGCGGTGGGCTGGGCGGGTTGTGCAGGTCAGACCTAGACACAGATCAGGCATCGGTGGTAAACAAGATGCCGTAACCCACAGCCAGAAGGCTCAATAACCTACTCGTTACTTCAGCGCTGATTGCTGCCTAGACATAATTAGCCTTATGCTGCCGCTCTGTCTTAGTTTCGGCAGCACTAACCACACAGGCACTTCCTGCCGCGCTTTCTCCTCACTGAGTTTCGTTATTTTCGGCGACTTTTTGAACAGACGGTACTCAACTTGCGTGGGTAAGACTGAATAGCACTTTTTAACACTCTTGGATTGTCGTATGGTGTAGCCTCCACTATAAGAATAGATTGGGAAGTCTTTGTTTGGATCAGACTAACACAGATAGCGCATACTGGGTGTAAAAGTCTGTACAGAAGAGGAAATAGAGTTGTAGATAGTTAAAAATGTGAAGCCCATAGCAAAAACAGGTCATTCAATGTTCAATCGCCCTCTAGCTTTAGGTTGGGCACAATGTAGTAACTGCAAACTCTGTGTGAAAGTAGTAGCGTAATTGTTAGAAACGGGCGCGTCTTGTGTTATCAGCTAAGGTACGTCGACTCAAGCACCACTTTTATCCAAGGGATATTTTAGACGCCCTTGGTACTCTTGAGTTGGCATCTGAAACCCACATAGATGTATTTGATAAACTTTGTTACAGTATTGCAAACACTGAATATATGGTTAAATTTGGTAGCATTATACTAGGTCAGTTTGGTAAATGAAGGGGTATGATGAATGCTCACCCTTCACATGATTTGTAGCCCTGTCATTCGTTGCCTTGGTAACTGAATACCGGGAATATCAACTTCCCTGACTAATTCACAGTTATACGCAGGCGTGGATAGCCATTGACACGGCTCTGGCAACTGGTTTGAACGCTTGAATGGTTCGGATGAATTCAAGCTTTTTGTGACTAAGTGATTTCATGAAAAGGGGTCACGCTTGGAGCATGCACAATTGCTTTCCCTTCCGATTTGGTAATTTCATTCCTGAACTGGTTCTGGTAATATCACTGTTTGCAAATTAGTTCCGGAACCCGCGATGCTCCACGCCACAGACCAGGTTACCAATTGCATATACATTTAATATTGCCTCCCATTCCAGATAAAGGTGGGCATAAAAATGCACAAGACATAATTTTCGAGGCAAAACCCTATGTAGGTCATATGTACATCTTTATTGTAAGTTTGTTGAATTCATTGATGATTATGCACAACTAATTGTCTATGAAGTACTACATATACAGTCTTCTAATTTATTGTTGTACTTTCAACTATCTACATATGTATGTATATATGGATTGAAGCTGCTCATATGTATATGCATATTATTGCTAAGCCTCTAATTATTATTCAAACCTGACTAGATAGTCGCTACAGCTGCCTGATGCTGCTAGCTGCTGTGGATAGGTAGCAGTCTGCTAATTGCTTGCATAATAATTCTTGGCATTGATAGGTTACATCAGCTTTGCACTCGACCATAGGCCTAGGCTCCCTGTAAGTTTTCATATGAGATGATTCATTAGGACTTGAAGTAGCAATTTAGAAATGAAAATAGCATTAAGGCAATAAAGTTGCCTGCATGGATTGATTACATATGCGCCCTTCTCTTCAATAGTTCAGCAGCGATTTGGATAAAAGACCATGTTCCTCTATGCCTAACCCTGCAGACTGACTTAATTGAATGTTGTCTGATGTTTGCAAGTAGTCATTGGACCGAGTTTGCATACTATGCACTATGCATATATTTATAACCCTATGCTCTAGTTTAGTCACTCGAGATTCCCTACATGTAAAGTGTGAGCCATAGAGATACAGTCTACATTAGCTTATATACGTCTATGACGTAAACTTGATAATAGAGGTAACTCCATGGCTGAAGCGCTGACTACAAATCATGAGGTCATGCATCCAACCAAAGTGTCCGCTTTTCACATGTTTCCATTTCCTACGGCTTCACAACCATCCTCAGATATAAGAGGTCCGCCAAATAAAGTGTTGCAGTGCCCCATGCATTTGTTTTTCAGCCCTTAGCCTCCCATTGTGAACTTAAAAAGAAAATGTGTAACACATGCAATAGAAAGGGTATGAAAGTGGTGGTGTGTGACCCCCTTCACCAACTCTAATAGGGAGGTCCACCCATAGAGTTACCTTCTCTATGGGTCATGTGGGCGCAAACACAGTCTCCTAATTACTTTTGACAGATGTACCATGTTGGAGACATGAAGTTTTATCACCAATCTCTACTATAGGAGCACAATAGCAATTGGCACTGTAAGGCCAATCATGGCATACCGTTTTGCTACTCAAACATTCCTGCTGCTTCAGTGATCTCCTGGTATGCCATGTGCTGTTGCCCAATTGCAGGGCTATCTATGTGACCTACTAAGTTGTAGTAGGCTGATTGAGTCACTTTTACATCTCATTGATTGTTTTGGAAGAAGCAGCTTCTGTGAACATGTTGTTATTAGGAGAGTGAATCAGACTCATCGTGTTTCTGGCCAAGTACATCTATCCATTGTAGAAGTTTCCTATTCATGCAATCTGTTGTATGCTAGTTTAATTAAAGGAGTTGTCTTTCCCTGGTTCAAATGTCTTGGATAAATGTGACTATCAAAAGATGACTAAACTGAGCTGTTCCCAATTGATGGCGTATTGCACTGAAATTCTGCTGGTAGCATTCTATTTTAGCGCCATCGATTTGAACCCGCTGTGTAGTTCTATCGTGTCGCCGGTAAATAGATCACGCACACGAATACCATGTCTGTAAGTTCACTAGGCCAGTACTAGGCCCGACAGAGAGGGAGTGCCCGACAGAGAGGGAGTGCGGAGACCCAGCAGGATAGTTAGACAGTAGAGACTAGACATATATCACCCATTTCCTATCGAAGCTCCTGCCTGTTACACCATGATTACAATGACCCAAATCTGCCAATTTCGAGTTGGCCTTGTCAGATTCTACGCTGGCTGCACGAGTCTATAACTTATAAAAACTACTTGCCCTCTCGCATACCAGACGTTTACCTTGGTATTTAGCTTGTATATATCAGGCTGACCTGAATGATGATCACTGCTGGTGGTATGTATGGTATGTGATGAGCTGAGCACACAGGTATAAAATACGAACCATGTGATTGTGTAAAGTGGTGCACCAACTCACTGCCAACATTGGCCATTTTTTCCAAAAGTAGAGAACGGGATAGCTCAATGGCTAAAGCATGATGGGATAGTGGATTAGTTCAGTGATTAGAGCACTATGGGAGGGTGTGACTAAAGCTCTGTGGGATAGTGGGATAGCTCAGTGGCAAGAGCGTTATAGGATAGTGGGATAGCTCAGTGGCTAGACCACTATAGGACAATGGGATAGTTCAGTGGGTATAGAATGGACTCGAGATCTTAGGATCTTGAGCTAAAGCCCTGGTCATGTTTCGTTCCCACTGTGAATGTAAGGTCCTCTGATGCTTTCCAGCCCCGACCACACCAGAACAAGCCGCAAGCTTAGAAGGCCTTCTAACTAAGAATATGGGCTTAGCACAATCAATAGACGAATGAAATGGACTGAACTGCCAGTAGGGATTCTATCATTCTCCGCCCTTATGCGCGAGTGTGATGGTTCTAGCTTATAGCTCTGTTAACCAGACCTGCGGAATGTGTTGGACAGGCTCTTTGTGTTTTGTCAAATGTCCACACCAGTTAATCCTCTATTACCAATATTAATACAGGCTATTAATTAGCCTTTAGGCAAATTACTACCAAGGCTGATGAAAAGGCAGATAGTAAAATTGACACCTGAACTTTGACCTTTGACATTATCCTCGCTGCCCGCTGAGAGAAGAACCGGCAGCGCGTTTGTGGATTTTCCCTTTTGACCGGGAGCGACTACTAGCGGGATAACTGTGCTAGGGAAGGAAGGACATCTTTTTGGATTAGTACTGGCTTGACATCACCCAATGTGACTGATCAGTCACGGAAATCATGGTAGAGTATTTCTGCTGTTCATTTAGTATTCATCGCGTTCATTCACTTCTACACAATAAGTCAAAGATTTGTTATGCGCGGACTAGCGACTAATATCCGGAATTATTGTTAGATTTGGTCACGAGCCAAAAAATGGGTGTTGAGGTACTAGGTGTACAGTTAATGGTCATCCCCTATTCTACATGTAATGAAAAGTTTGTGTTGGTATTTCTTAGCCACTCCCGAGGGGTTTTCTGGACTCATAAAACCTGCATGGCTACTGTGTACTAAGCTGTGATTATAATCCACGTGATTAGTATATGCTGAGAGTATGTGAATATAATATGCCTGGCCTTCAAGGCATGCGACAATGTATTCGCAGCCATAATTGTATAGGTGAAACTGGGCAAAACTAGTCAGTCCATCAGCCTGACAGCGTCAGATTGTAAGACTGCTAACCTACATTAGTCAGTTATGATGGTGGAATTCGATGCTTGGCCTATGACAGTTGTTGGAATCTGTTCCTTGCTAGTAATTGGGCGGAATGGTTTAGACAATGGCAGAGGTTTCGCGTTACTTCTTTATACTCGCCGTGTATGTGGCGTACCCATCACCTGAGCCATCAGTTGTTACAAGGCGTGCTGTTACAAGGCAGGTCTTGTGACCGAATAGGGACAGTGATGGCTGTATAAATGCACAGTGCGTGGCCTTGAGTTCTTGATGGCCTCACACGTAGTTGGTCCAGCGTACCAATTAACCAATTGATGGGAACTCCTACTGTGAGGGTACTTTTGCTCAATAAATGGGCATAGATCAAGAAGCAGTGCTGCATTCCTAGATTGTTTAAAATTGCATTTTTATTGAAATGATTTTTGATAAAAACGATGGGCAGCTGTATTTTCACTTCCAGTAAGGGTGTGCTCCTGTTTGAGCACTTCCTTTTCACACAGACATATCTGTATACATCTTAATAAACCACGTATATGGTAGAAAGTACATCACTGTCACCCCGGAACAACCACAATAATGCAAGTCAAAGTATTCGGCGTACGGCTACGAGCTTATTCTGCGACTACTGTGTGAATGTAAACAGGATATCTTGTAGTATGTAGCAAAACAGTACACGTTAGTCTATACACCTGGAGGCCAGCCGAGCTACATGGAATGTTGACCCGGTTGATGAAGCTAGTTGTTCCCAGTCTGCAGACAGGCTGCCCTTAATGAAGCCTGAATCTATTAATAATCCACGGAAAAACTTATCGTCATATCAAGGAGGTTGCTCGCGGCGCGAGCTTTCCTGGATGAGCATATCATCAGCCTTCCCACCAGTCACCTAGTGAATGGTAGAAAACAGGAGTCATGTATGTGACCTAAATATTTGAACGATGAGATGGTGTATATCCTTTAGGCTTGATGTGAAGATTAGTAACACGGGCAGGCGGCTAATCGCCCCCACCAGAGCATTCCAAGCATGTGGACATGCCATGAATTTAACACTACATAAATTTGCCTAATTAGCTGCTGGTACTGTGAAAATAGTCAGATCGGTATGTTGACCTCGTAAACAAACATCTGTAGTGTCCATCAGGCCTGCTGGTATTGTAAATTCTTTTTCCTTTTTTTCAGAATACCGAGGAAATTTCTGCTGACTCTGAAGTAGCGCTGGGCACCAGTACTGGGTGAGTGAGACAGCGAGTCAGCTGTGGAAGTCATCATAATTTGCGGTCAGCTGGCTACTAGTAATAAACCATAAACCAACTAGGGGTGTCAATGAACCATCCCACTGGGTCTGCAGCTTTTTATCAAAGCTTTCACTAACTACTGAATTGGTTTCTGCGGGCCACTGACTCGGCTGCTGTTACTACTAGCCAAGTGGAACCTAGTAGCTTCATCTGCTGTCGCCCATTATCCGGTATATGAAAATAGATCGGTATTTTGTCTGATGAAGAAGTTTTGGGAACCAATGTTTGTGATCAGATGGGCGAGATTAGAGGCGATAATTGATCTTGGTAACACTACGTTTCCATAACATACTCGTATCATCTCTCCGCAAGTAGCATCACATCACCCCAGTAGCCGAATCATCGTTTACTGCTCATTAGAAGAATACTGCATTCTATATCTGCGTGGTATTTGATATCTGGACAGTTCAGAAAGGCATTAGGTCAGCAGACATGCTAATAGCCGGAATTGTGTGTTTATTATACACGCTCTCGCTTCTCAGATCTTGATCCAGATCCATGTATGCGAATTGATTATCCTAACCCTAACCCTGCTGTGCCAGGACTGTTACTGTGCCCCAAGGAATCACAGAAAAGATAGAACTCAGATCTTCCCCTCGCTGCAGCCCGGGTGTTTTGCTAGGCAATTTTCTCTGGCAATAAGAATAGATTATATAACTGACCCAGATAACCAGTATGTAGGGTAGGGCATTATGTCACCAGACTGTCCCAAAATCCTTTGTACTAGATGCCTACTGTGCAGGGAAGGGTGCTCCCATTTGCTGTGCCCAGCACTCATTACCTTCTAACAAGTTCTCATTTTTCACGAGCTATTGAATGAAAAAAGCGTAAACTAAATTGTTGCCAGTTCACTCTACTCGGAATCAATCACGCTCTGATCACGGGATGACACGATTCTGTCAATTTTGAAAAAAGTCTTGAGTCATCAGAGGCTGATGATGTGGGAGTGAATTAGTAAATTATCAACTCATTGTGAGCTTTTATACGGGTTATTAATAACTGAATGACCTGCCCTGATCGTTTTTGCCCACGGTGTAATCCGCTCCACAACGCGGAGATGTACATGAGGGATGATAGAGGGGAATTACTGGGGTTACAATGACCTAAGAACTGATGATAAACTCTAATAAGCCTTCAATCACAGTTGCGGACAAAAAACTATGGAATGGGAGAACATTGTTATCTGGGTAAGCACATCTTTACACTATGAGACACCTTTTAAACAAATAGTTATTCGAGCACTGAACTGTTTTGCACTGAGCATAGGCCGGTTGGATTGGGGGAAGAGAACAGCTTCAGCGTCTCTGTAGATAGCCGACTCATACCGCTGTTTTCCGCAGGTCACACTCGGAGCCCTCTCGTTCAGAGAAAGCTGATCTGGGATCGCACACGCTCAAACTGTCCGCGTCTGGCAAACTAGAGCTTGTGCCGCTAGATCCCAGCGAAATCAAACTGCGCAAACAACCAAGAGCGCAGCCGACAGCAATGGAGACGAGTGGTTCCACTTCTGCTGCCGGAAATGCACAGCCAGCTACTGCCGGCGCAGTCACAGCGAAGATGGAGCTGGACACGCCTGATTGCGGCGTTGAGATGAGAAGCAAGAGGAAGGTGTTGTCTATGCCGGGATTCACAAAGAAACACAAGAGCGCAACGCCGTCAGCGGAACCTTCGGCATCGAGAGCAGCAAAAACTCTAAGCATGCCCGGTGGAAAGAAAGCTCGGGCCGAAGGTAAGAAAAAACACCTCCCTTCCCCGACTCGAGTGTTTACCAGTGTCTTCAAGCTGTAGCTAGTACGATCTATTGCTATGGGGATCTACTGTATGAGTACATGCATAATTCCCCCTCTATACATGATACCATCTACATAAATACACAGTCATCTAACCCGAAGCAGCACTGTCCAGTTTGTTGTATAGCGCAGTGGGGTGACACCTCACTGCACAGAGTTATCCCCTTTTAAAAGGAAACCAATAATACGCCACCATAGAGTTAAACACCGGAGGATAGGCCTGACTTGGTGGCGTATAGCGATTGGGTAGTGTACGTCTATAGCCCCGGCTTTCACTCTATTTAGGATCATCACTGGTTCTCTCATACCGCCTCGCGGTTATATGCGGCCTGGAGATGGCCCTCTCGCGCTCGCTTGACCCTTGAAGGGGCTCCGAGTCGCTGGTTTATGCTTTGTTGGGAGATTACATTCAATTATTCGAGATGGGTCATGAATGAATAGATTGCCTAGTTTGTCTAGTCTTAATACTGGGATTCCTAGTTTGTTTGTCACGGCGGCTGGACTGCGTCAGTATGACCGCACAATTGTTACCCTATGCTGTGGGAGAGATTTGACTATTGAGGCGTTGGGACATCGCAGCCTGCTACTGTGTTATTCCTGGTATGTGTAACTATTTGTCACCAAATGACAAGAGTGGGGATCATACTGTAGTTACTTGTATGATTTGTAATCTTCTTTCTATGCAATACTCACCAACCAGCAGCTGTTTGGAGGTTCGTTGCGACAGAACAGGGTTTTCCATTCTTCAACTCTGCATAATTCTCTTTCCTACCCACGTGCTTATTGTAGCCTTCGGCATTCATATTGCTACGTCTATTGTCACCATTAAATTTGTGTGTATGTGTGATGATAAAGTTAAAAGCTTTAGAGTAGTTCAGGAGTCTTTTCATTAAGGGGTCCACTGCTGCAAGAATATTGTAGCGCTACAACACAGGAATGTAGGTAAGCCGGTTTCATTCATTCACTCAGTTTAGCTATTAATCTGGGTCACACATATTGTGTAAGTATAAGTCAACTAGTGAGCTGTTGGGAACCCCCTCTTATGAACTGAAATCACCTATTTGAAGGGTAATTATGTATTTTCTATTGTGAACATCACACGCTGTATGCAAAATACCACCTTGTCATTAAGATGAGAAATGTTCAGCCTTTTTGAACATTGGCAATAGTCATTGGAGCGTATCCCTTATTACGCAGCAGTCCAGTCACTCGTAGTACAGTGGGTCACTGAGGTTGTTGCTGCTAGTCCGTACGCTTCAGTCATAGTATCTCTGTTCTCTTGTCTACCGGGTGACTGGTCGATAGCAGAATTAGTGGCTATTTTCAGCAACGGATTATCTATTGTAACTTCATATCCTCTACGTAAGTCATACATGCGCCGCTACCTTGAGGTCATTTATTGATCATTCTTATCCATGATAATCCCCCTGTCTCGCATTCTGGGATTCCGCGAACCACACCTCGGGGACCTTCGTTGATGGTCATATCTCTTTGTGGATCGATGGTGAAAACTCAGACTACGATCAGTCTTTAGCAGTACTATAATAATAGTGACTCTTAAGGTTTGGCATGCCTGTGGGTTGTTCGTGTTGCTCAAACATAGTCTGGTCGACCTCAGACCAGTGGTGCAGTATTATTAGTTTTCGGCACGCAGTTAAGTTACGACCTGGCGAATAACTTTATGCAACCTGAGCTGGCTGTTAATAAACATCTCCAGTGCGAATTCTTCGCAATCCGTGGCAGAAACTTGTCACCCATGTTTGTTTATTAGGTTATGTTGCTGAGCCCGTCAATAGCTGATTTTGTTGTGTACGAGTAACATGGCTGAACCTCGGTAGCCGTGTTCTCGTTGATCGCACGTAGGTCATATTGCAGCAGTGGCTGATCCAGTGACATAAAGGTCACTGGATGATATTGGGACCAGATTTTGGTGCCTCATAATCTACCCGCACCTATAAGGTTGTGACAAGTTGTACTTGATTACTTCACATTTCTGTTCTAGTCAATTGATTTTAGGAGTTTTTCTCATGATACGTCCAGTACTTGTACTTTCTAATCGGGTCAGCATAGAGGCATACCAACATTATCAATCTATGCTGGGTGCATTTGCGCTATAAGATCTTTGTTTTTAGGACTATCGCATATTTTGCCAGAGGGACGTGTGAGTGATACGCGCGCATACATTCGTTATGCCAGCCTGGTTCTCGGTGTCTGTTGGCACCAGCTGACCAGTCTACCTGTCTCTGACAGCATACTTTGCCGCTGCCCTATATAATCTAGCACAGTTGGCATCCAGCGGACTGATCGGTCTATGTAACTAGGTTACTAGGTTTTCGCCCCCTCATCTTGACAACTAGGCCTGCAATTAAACAGGTGCTTTGACCCAAAGGAGTGTTGAGATCCTGTGAGATATCCAACAGCCATCTGCTATCATTAGAGGAGAGTGAAAGAAATTTGATCTCCGACTGGGAAATTTGTCACTGAAGGAATGTTTTTGATTCTTTCATTAGTCCTAATAGGCGTAAGATAACTATTTAGCCTAAAAGGTTCGGCTATTGTCTGGACTCATTGACCTGTAGTTAAATATTTGATTCCGGCTACTACAGCATATATATATATATATATATATACATACATGTCGCAAAACCGCACGTTGTATCATTTGCGTGTACATAAAGCGCCAAGTACAACACATTTCAGAATCGGTACTTCATGCGTTGTGTAAACCTCCCATAAGCCAGAAGGCTAGACCGCCTGTTGCACAGTCCGCAGTGTATTACAACCTTGTCACCCTCTAGCATAGAGTTGGAGGATAAGTGGAGAATCTGTGTCCAGCATAGCTGCTGGTATCCAGTAGTTGTCTCCTCTTTCTTCGAGTCCTGGAGAGGGGCTGTTTTGTGGTTTAAGTTGGTATTAATAACTCTCTCGTCTGAGCATTCTTGAAATAGCCTCCTTCTCATTATACTACCGCTGGTAGTGCAAAGACTACAATCTTATAGCCCCATTAGGCACAGATGGGTTCCGTCAGACTGCCAGTACAGTGCTAACTAGTACGGCTAGTGGTTTCCTAAGAATACAAGCCTTTATCATCTGTAACAGTCTACATGACTCAATATCTCATTAGACAATAGCAACTGATTCTCACGGACTAGACAGATCCAGTTTTTTCGCACAGGTAAGCCGGGTGTGTAGCGGAACGTGCTTGCGCGCATTTATCATCAGTGATGTGAAGAGATTCTTCTTCTTAAGTAGATCGGATTGGTTTTCTCTCTCCGCTCTCTTGAATCTGTTCTGCGCTGTTGGCAGTCGGGTATTCCTTCTGTTGATGATTGCTGTGAGTTGTTGGCTAGTATGAATTTAGTTTCTTGGCAGACAGTGGTCTGTTATTACATAACTTGTTTATGGTCAGATCTGGCCTACTGATGCCTTCCTATTAAGCAGTTCAGCTTCTAAATTTCAATAGTTGAGTTTCTAAATGCGAATGAACTGCGGTCTGCTGTTTGACACGGATATAACTGAACTCTACTGAACTCTACGTTCGGCTTTGGTAAGCCCAGTGCCTTCCATCATGTTTGATAAGGCCTGGCTGTCCTGAAAAGGCTGTTTCGGAGGAGTTAACTAGGCCGCCTGCAGGCTAATTAACTCTCTTCTGAATGTTTTATGGTTGCCGTTTCGTTTCGGCATTCTGCTAGCTGCCGCGCATATAGTCAGGTACAACAGAATAATGACCTAGTTTTCCCGAGCTCCTGCAAATGTTGTGTGTGAATCATCCACGGCGAGCTCGTTCGTTCGTTCCGGTATGCACCGTTCGGTATGCACATAACCACCGAGAGTAATGTGACCACATAATATGTCTCACTGCTGTAAAGCTATTCAATCGGTGGTTACGTTCTGCTGAAAATTTTCTAGGAATATCCGAAGAGGCTACAGAACCAAAAAAGGACATATTTCACGTGAGGTTACATACACCTCTTACAGTCGACACAGGTAAGGGTAGTAAGTGTAAATGTAGTGTAAGTGTAGCGCTGAGCCACGCTCACGTGGTCATGTTGTTTCAGCCTTCACCCTACCAGTGCATAGGTATACAAAACGAATATGGAGTGACCTAGTTTACACAGAGCTGACCGGTAACATAGCCTAATATTATTTCTTCTGTTATAACTGGGATATGCTGCAGGAGTATAGGGTAGCCGCTGCTAGCGAAATACTCAACCCATATTGCTAAATCGAACCTTGATCTCTCTGTAAACAAACCTCTTCCTGAATGCACTGTTTGCTGATAGCAGCTATTGTTTGATCACTGCCAAGGTGGTGGCATTGTGATGTCATCATCACTATTGTAATGTGATGTCATTTATGATGTCATTGCTGTGTTTTATAGAAGTTAGCGTTGACGCGGAGAGACCATCAGTTTCTCCTCGGTCCCCTCTGAGATCACCACGAGACACAGAGTTTGTCGTCGCCGCTCCTAGTCTGAAACGAAACAAATCCAATGCTAAATCTAAGGTGAGAAGAAACAATCCCAAACAAACTAACTAGCTAACGACACAAATTGTGCTGTCAACACCAATTGTGCTGTCACAAGCTTACTGCTAGGAATCACACGGTGATGCTAAATGCTAAGCCTTTATTCTCCAGCCCTATTCACATTGTTTGGTTATCTCTGAGTCATTTTAGTCACCAACATTCACTCGTTTTATTCATTTATCTCTCTCGGCAGGGATGCTGCGCCGTGATATCCCGTCTTTTAGGCTTTCACCAGAAGGTATATTCCACTACACTTTATAAACCTGTATATTATAGTCATTTTTCCAAAATCGATTTCTCTTTATATAAATATATCAGTGAAATCAAACAGTCGCTTGTCACCGATCCCGCA
>Ga0224511_10000396_pt1 | contig 20158 bp, 1 predicted proteins | sample SF_May12_sed_USG_2_FD_169988 | JGI IMG/M metagenome (GOLD analysis project Ga0224511, IMG submission 169988) | Sediment microbial communities from San Francisco Bay, California, United States - SF_May12_sed_USGS_8_1 | ecosystem: Environmental > Aquatic > Marine > Sediment | place: USA...
TGGACTATCTACAGCTTCATATAATCCACATTTTTAAGAAATATTGCCAATAACGTCAATCGCACTTAATAGCAGTCTGCTCTGTAAATGTGGGCACACTTATCGGCATCCATTTGTACAAAAATACTGTAATCATAGTTAAGCCTATACAGGTTACATTTTACCAACACTGTTACAACCGTTGATAGAACATAAGTTATATCCCGTTTAAAAATCACTAAACACGGATTCAATAGGTTGCGATATATTCAAAATATGCGAGTGTTAATCGATGGAACCATGGAACCATATCAACGCAAACAAGTTAATTTAAACGACTTTCAACACATATGGTAGAGCAACTGTAAGGGTACTTACAGGAAAGATAGGAAAGATACGCATATGTATTTTTAAACAATAATAACTCACCTTTATATGTTTGCATTAATAAAAAAAGAATTTAATTTATTATATAATTATCTTCATTCAAAATAATAAAAACAAAAAATGTAACTTTGAATTTAAAATCAAATGTTGCAAAAATGATAAAAAAGCGGTTTAGTAAATAGGTTTAAAATGTCATCTTTTTAATTGAACGTAAGCATTTGAAAACGTCAACGTAGCCGCAAATCTATGAATTCATTTCAAAGCCTGTACCTTCAGTAACGCATTTATCGCTTTGTAAAACAAAAATGTTTTTGTTTTTCCACACCAATCCTTTCGGCATTCCGCCTAACTATCTATGAGAAGCAGCCAAATTAATACATTTAACTGAATAAACTGACATACTGTCTGCTTTCAATCCCTTTTATTCCGTTTTCCTTTTCATACAGTAAACCTTTATCTGATGTCAGAATTGTCAGTCTCAGTGTACGTCTGCGTGTTATGCCAGGGTACATGCACATCGTCCATGAATACAGGCATAGTGGCATGCCGACATACCATACTTGGCTTCACAGTCCATGGGCGTCATGCACTCTGGAAATACGGATTATAGAGTTTTAAAATGTACTGTACTAGAATAACCTAAAGCCACCAGAGCACGGTTTAGGCATTAACATGGGAAAAAATCCAAACTATACCAAACAGTCTAAATAACTGTGTAAAAGAGTATAAACAATTGGCACCATGTGCTTGTTTTGAAGAAAAACGTGCACAAACCAGGACATTTTCGATATACTATTCATTTTTAGGGGAAATCATGTTCTTGTCCACGGACACAAAAAGGATTTACCTCATATTACATGCATTTTTCATCTTTTTAAATATGTAGTCAAGAGTTTTTTTAGTGTCAGTCATTTAACATCACATTTCTTTGCTAAGACTCTTACCTAAATCATATTTTAAGATAATTCCTTTAAACCCAATTTTCTGTGCTCTAGCTTCTTTAAATGACCGTGGTTTTAAAATTACAAGGCTGGTGTTTGCTAATAGTTGGATTAATTCATTATGAACACATACCCGCTTTGAAATTGTTTATGTCATAATTACCTCACTTGCAAATGTAAATGTTTTAATGTTACATTTAAAGTGGTATATAACTGTGTGAGCATTTCTTTTACACATAGGATATTTAATTTACTCCTTTACTATAGTATAACCTAAGGCATGTAAAGGATGTTTTTTTTAAAAGGAAAAAATATGGAAACTCTGGGCCACAATCTTGCAAAAAATTTATACATTGTAAGACAACAAACTAAAAATTTAAATATAATACTCTACCAATGCTGTCGGTGACAAGATCTATCTGTGGCAAACCTAAAACGTAAAAGAAGGTCCTGTAGGGACAACATTGTATATTATGGACATTTGATATGCACTAAGAATTGCTTAAGGTTTATTATCACAACTACGACAAAAATATAAACTTATAACTAGATAAACTTATTTTTTCACTTCATTAATACAAATATTAAACAAACAAAATTGAGGCGGTGCTAAGTTTTTGATATGCATACATATAAAAACTCACCGTATGTGACAGCAAATACCACGAAGCACATTACCAGAAATACAACGAGACCCTTCATGACTCTTTTCAGCGTGAAATTTCAAACAAACAACTGAAATGAAATGTAAATTAAAATCTTAAAGGTCATCTATTACAGTTATTCTTACACAGCTAAACCATGGTAATAATAAGTGGCAATTAAACAGGCCTTGAGATAAGAATTGGACCTAGTTTGTCTGACCGTAACATGTTGAGGGCATACACATAGCGAATACACACGTAAAATCTGGCACCAATAACGGATGAAAATACTGCATTGGTCATCATTAATGTGAAACTTGTGTAAATAGGTTGTCAAATGACATTAAATGTATGTAACGTCCAGATGTGATCAGGGTATTCTTTATAGGTAACAGCAGGCCAGAAGTATCGTAATTGATAAATGACGCTTTATTACCAAAGAAATATAATTAACTTTAGCAGTATTTGTAACAACGACATAATGCAAAAAACTTTGAAGAAACATTATGTCCGCTCATTTTTTCGGACAGTTACAAAAACATTTCAAGCAAAAAATACAACAACAACAAAAACAAGTTATGCATGTACAGTTGTTTAATATTAAAATCAATGTATACTCATTCAAGACATAAACTATTGCCTGATGTAATTAGTTTCAGAGGAGAGTAATTAAATGGTAATATGTTCGTTTTGATTGGAAAAAAACACGAGTTGGTTCACATAAATCGTTTTGTGGTTTCAATAAATGTGAATTATTGTCGCTTTCTTTACATAACGTCTCGTATTCATAATAAAAAGTAATACAGATGTGTGCAATGAGAGTTATTTAACTAGTTTTGCCTATTTTTCATGATCGTACAAAATTAATGACATTTCGGATATATTCATAAACAATAAAACTACTTTTTACATAAAATATTTGTTATAAAACAATGTAAATATGTAATAATAATGTTTTTTAGTTTTACTCCAATTTTTAATTTCTGAGCTAAAACAAGCTGTGCAAAATAAATACGATTACATTTCAAGACATTGCTGAAACTGCCAAACGCCTAAATATCTAACTGGCTAATAAAACAGTATAAAGCAAAGAACTTGAATTTACTGACCACCCATTGTGGGCTGTTATCCTAGATGTTTTTGTTGCTTACAGTTAGCAAGCCTACATAGCTTGTTGTGATGCTGAACGATGGGTTTTTATGCATTTCAAGTATGCTAAGACACTGGCGAATCTAGAATTTGGTCTTAGGTTGGGGGCGTGGACGTTGTCAACTGGGCGGGGATGTAGACAATAATAAGTGTTGACGGTTGAAGTATAAGTTATTTTTTAAGCTTGTTTTATGTACACATTTCTATTAATATTAAGGTTATTAATAAATCGCGACCGAAGCGAGCGAAAAAAGGAAATCTAGCGTTTGGGCCATAACAAAGTCATAGTTCCGCGGCCGTTAAGGGGGGGGGGTCGAGCGCCGGGTGCGCCCAGCCTGGACCCGCTAGTGTAAGATATGCATGAACAACCGCGTTTAATTTATTAAACTGGTCATTATATGTGACTGTGCCAATGGCAAATCAGAAGAGTGAAACACACTATTATACAAACTGTTTTTTTTTCAGGTTACCAAACAAACAAGAAAAATATACAAACACTGGATGACAAAACAGATGCACTTTAAATTCTCTTTAAAGCAGGATGTCTTCTAAAATAACATTAAATTTAACCAATGTGTTTTAGGAAACATCTAGTTGAATTCATATTGGCGAAGTTAATAGCAAAACATATCAAAGTGCGCATTTTAACATACTAAAACGCAAATTCCCACATACAAAAACAGTCTTTCACGTTTGACGTACATCTTATTTGTATTGTATTGTTTAAATTAACACAACGTATTTCTGCAACGTATTACACTTAATGTATGTGATGTTTCACTGATATTAAAATATTCGATGATTGGAACAAATACGACTCGGAATGTTGGTAACAGTATGGTATCAACCACGTCATCACGATTTGTGTCCAGTGTGTTTCTATCATTACTTAGAAAATTGTGTTTTAATTAAGGATTTATTTTCATTTTGGTTGCATTCATGCTATTTTGAATGCACATTTAAACTGGCACATCTGGCGGTCTCACACACAATAACACCTCATTCCCTACTTTCATGATGCCCGAGGTGAGAACAATGTGCCCCATGGTCGACGTCGCAATGCACAATTCCACAACTGTCAATCATGCTAATAGATTAGGATAATATTGTCAGCTGACATTCTGACCTAGAAAATACAAAAGAAAACATACTTCTTGTTTGTGATAAACCTTATCACAAGATCAAAGAGAATATGCCGCATGGGGAGGAGCATGCACATTTGTGGAACTATCCATTCCTTGGCGTAAAACACGCTGACACTTACTGACATATTAAATTGTTATCTGTATAAATATTGAATGAGATAAATTCGATGTTACAAACCTACACCTCTTTTGAAATTACACGACCAAATCGATAGGTGTAATGCTTGATGTGTTGCTTTTTCAATTCAGGGAGACTAAGTTTGACCTTAAACAAGTCACAATCGAGTGCCTTCGTAGACGTCTACAGTAATTGACCTACAAAATCAAGACTTTGTCAGTTACTTCCGTGAGAAAGTGGATAAAACACTTGTTAACCTCATGAACACATAGACATATACGCACATGACGCACTAAAATTGTGTTGTTCATTTAACTGCTTTATAGAATCTGCTCAATCTTTTTTATTTGGAGTACATGTGAGTTACCGGTTTAAATATATAGGTAACAGTATTGTAAGAGAGAGAGGTCGTAACAGTTGCAGTAAACACAAAGCAAAATAATATTGTATAATATACACATGAACATTTTACTCATTTCTCATAACATTAGAAATACACGTAGAACTCATTATGAGATGGGGAATACTTTAACATATGATAATTTTATTTCAAAAATAAACAAGAATGGTTTTCCATAAAGTAATCCCTTTATGTTATGATTTTTCAAATAAGCAATTTTAATAAATGTTCTAAATATAAAACAAGAGGGTCCAGAGGGCCCTGGATTTCTGCAACACAAATTGGAAACAAGAAATAGCTTAATCTGAACAAAATTTGTACACTGTCTTCAAGGAAATATTTGTGGCAATCTATTTTTAAATTCAATCAGTGGTGTCAGTGTTGTTTAAATTTGTGTTTATTTCTAATTTTGCTGTTTCTTGACCCCGTGACCTACTCATGCAACCAACTGGAACTGTTTGAAAAAAATTGGTAGGGGGCACCTAGGATAATTCCAGTTGAGTTTGGTCAAATTCCCATTATAGGTTCAGGAGAAGAAGTCATTCAAAGTTTTTTCCTAATATAATTCAATGTAAAATTATGACCCCCCAGGGCGGAGTAAATTTTGACCCCAGGGGCATATTTTGAACAAAATTGGTAGAATACCTCTAATTGATGTTATATACCAAATATGAAATCTCTGGGCCTTGTAGTAAAGGACAAGAAGATGTGTGAAAAATTGCATTTTGAAAATCTTTTTTTACCTCGTGACCTACTTATGCAACCAATCGAAACCGTTTGAACAATTTTGGTAGGGGACCACTCAGGGATCATTCCTCGTGAGTTTGGTCAAATTCCCATTAGTGGTTTAGAAAAAGAAGTCGTTTGAAGTTTTCCTTATATAATTCAATGTAAAATTGTGACCCCCGGGGCGGGATCAACTTTGACCCCAGGGGCATAATTTGAAATTTTTTTGTAGAGAACCTCTAGATGATGTTATATTCTAAATATGAACGCTCTGGGACTTTAAGTTTCTGACAAGAATATTTTTGAAAATTGTATTTTGAAAACCTATTTTGACCTGTAACCTACTTATGCAACCAATTGAAACTGTTTGGACAACTTTCGTAGGGGACCACCCATACATTTTTTCTGTGAAATTTGGTCAAAATCCAATGACGCGTTTCAGAGGAGAAGATGTTTAAGTAACAATATTGACGGATGACGACAGACGACGGACAAAGGCAGTTTACAATATTTCAGGTAAGCTAAAAAGAACAAAATGAAAACAAAATTAGTTCCTAATAAATTTATTTGAATGACGAGGTTTTGTCAGTCCGTTTACAATTTGATTATATTCGATTCATGTAAAAAAGATCATTTGAAATAGAACACTAAAATATACATATATAAACTGAAGGTGGGATAAAGTTTTGTTACCAAGGGTCTTCGTGCGCAAGCTAAAAAATATTGTATACCGGGGTTGAATTCTAAAAGTGTGATATAAAAAATGCTTTTTGATTTTATATTCATTCTGCTTTTTTCTGAAGCACGTTTTGCCAAGTGTGTTGTATATATTTGAACACATCAAGTTTTATACGTTTGACTAACACAATACACAGCATAAGTATATGGTGCACTAAACAACGCATATTTATATCCTTATTTCACGTTTAATGTGACATTTGAAACTACATAAAAACAATGTATTGAAACCTTGAACTGTAAAGAAACAAACACTGTGGTTGTTTACAACGTTTACGAAATTCAAATCCGTACAACAGCACGTACAATGTAGGCTAATGATAACAACCGCATAATCAATAACAAAAGCTTTGTACCAAATAGTAGTTAATCAGGCAAATGTAATTTGTTCTTATTTTCACTTTGCATGATTTCGTTTTGTTTTGCTATATAATGCTGCTTGATTACATCTTTGTAGTCTGTACGTTGGTTCACGAAATTAATGAACGAACAAACAAACGAGCGAACAGATGAACGAAAGAACAAATGAATCAATTAATTATATTTGACGACAGAAATAGTGGAAACAAAGACTTCATCAGATTTTGTTTTGGAAGAGCATTCACTTTTGGAATTTCACGATTGAATCATATGATCACTGTTATTTTATATGTGAATAATACATTTTGATATGTTGCTGATGACATTCATTCCAACTTATTATCATATAATACACCCACCTAATGTAGCTATTGTGGAAATAACAAATATTTAGTGTTACACAGCAGAACACATATTATTCACAGTAGACTATTAAAAGTAAATGGTAAATTTTAATTATCTCTTGTTATGACCTTTATATAACTAAAGAAGGGCCTCACAGGACTGTTTTCTGCGTTTATTTGTAAGAGATTGTTATTGCCTGTGTTGTTTGAATGTTTCATTTTGTAAACATACCTCAAAAAATTGCCCTGCTTTGTGCACATACCGATCTCGTTTATATGTATGTGTTCTTGAATTATTGCATTACATTTACGGCTTTATTTTTATTTGATGACGATAATTTATATAGAATTTGGCGGCTTCAGCCAAAATGTAATATACGTATGTCTTAGTAAAATATAAGTGAAACTCATACCGAATATGTTATTTATATGTACATATGACTGTATAATATGATAATGACCATTGATGCCATTGGGTTATAATTATATAAATTATAGTTAACCTGACTATGGGCAATAATGACCGTGTCATTTGTATACATGGTTTGGTTTTGTGAATAAATCTTCTTCCACTGAGCCATGTCGCATTACCGTATGAGCATAGATATGAAGTTAATTTGATCACTTAGATGGCCTTTTGAACGCGGGTCGCGTTGTACGTTAACCAATCAGAAGTAATATAGAGACATATAATGCGTAAGTCACGGCTAGGACGTTGACTAAAGAATGCACACGTAAACACTTTTACGAAATTTCTTAAAGCATCTGATATACCCAGGCTAAATTGTGATATTCTGCATATAAAACATGACATTTCGTCCAACAAAATATTAACGACATATTTGCGAGTTCTGTGATATACGGAACAACATTTAGAATTCGATATGTGGTCGTTTATTGAATATTGCTCTTCTTGTGACACTCACAGAGTTGAACTAGTGTGGAAGTAGACACACACACCGTCCACGGTGACAGCCATAAGAACCCTGACAAAGCGGGCCATACTTGGCTATGCAGTCCCTTGCCTTAAAACATTCTGAAACGTGTAAACAAGTATAAATATTTAAACCGATAGTCAACTGTATATTTGTTACATATTCATGATGCAAGTATACTGAATACTAGTTCATAGCTTTATGAGTGTTTTTCTTAATTCAGCGATGTTACAATTAGAACAGCCACTGTTCGTCTTTTAATAATCATACTTAAATAATAAGTTCAGTGTAAGTAAAACTAAATAACCTCTTACGAGGATTACACCTAGTAAGTAATATTTTGATAAACTTATTATAATTATCTTTACAAAAAATTGATTTAAACAAGTGTCGATATGTATAATTCTGACAGCTGTTTGAAATTAAATGGCTAAAGTATATTTATGGACTTACCTAAGTTAGAGTAATTGACAAGTGGCCCACCTGAAAGAAATATGGAAAGTTATAATTATACAACAGTTTATCACATTTAACATGCATGTGTTCTATATTTGTACTGTTATGAAATAAATTCTTATGAAAATGCATATCTAGTTGTAATTTTTTATATCAACAAGCAAAAGCTTACCACATACGACGGAAAACAGTCCGAAAAAGATGAACACCAAAACGAGACGTACCGTCATTGTTATTTATCGCATAATATTTGTTAAGAGATCATTACGCGCACATTTATATACTTTAAAAAAACACGCATGCGTGCGATTATGGAAAAGTGCATTTCCTTAAACTTGTAAACAACAATAGTTTTGTTTGTTTAGAACAATTAACGGCCGAGATTGTTTACTGCAGTGTCAGTGAATCAATCATTATTATTGTCCAATGTTCAAGTGCACAGTGACATTGCTTAATTATGCAAAAAAGACAAATGTTTCTCTTATAATATATAAAATGCGAAAATATATATTAAAACACCGGAATCTTTGAGCAAAGATTAATTGGTAATATAATTACGTTAAATTCCCAGTTATGCAAGTTCACATGCCGGCATAACAATGCGTTTCAAAGTTGAATCTAATAAAAAAGTTTGAATAGTTGTTCAAAGAAAAAATGATGCATTCAATGTAGAAAGGGTCACGTTTGAGGAAATTTTTGCTTCCATTGTAGGATTCGGCATGTTTCAGTGTTATTTGTCTAACAAACTGATTTTGATATACAATCTTATCGCAATTTAATATGTCGATATATCGTTGACATTTTTATTCCGATATATCGATACCGATATCCTTTAAAGAGAATCAATGGCATCACTAGCGAAAAGGCAGACACAACCAAAATCTGCATACACGAACTTTAGCACACGCTTTTTTCATAGATGTGTATATTTAGAACATTTCACCACCGGAAACAATATAGACACATCCGGAGTTGTACTGTACTTTTGATATATTTTGATTAACAATTTTACATTATGTGAAAACGTGCTTCATAGTACCAATTACACCATTAGTCCTGAAAACACACTCAAGTTAAATATAAACATATTTATCAGTTGTTTTAATAACCTTTATTTTTTACAATGCGGCACCTATTAGGTCTCAATATATTTTGTTGATTGGAAAAAGACCATATCATGATGATTATTATAATACTTAACATAAAAATCGTACCGATTTTGCTCGGCTAAAAATGTGGACAAATTACAATACAACTTGAAAAGTGCCGTACAACAAGTGACTAGTGTCAACATTTAGGGCACCATGATATAATTGCTCATATAGAAACAACACAAAACAAAAACAGTCGGCACAGCCAAAAACACAAATAACAAAAAGCACAAAACAAGCATTTAACATAAAACATGTTATTATATGAACTATAAGTAAATGTCACACGATTAGTCACGCCTCAATTTGTTGAGTCAAGCAATATAATTAATTTTGTTTGCTTTGGCTGTTTTAAATATGTCTACTAGACCTTGCATGACTTCGACATGAACATGAAAATGAAAATAGTCGATAAACTAAAATGGTTATTTGCTTAAATTCAGTGGAAGGTGCTGTAATATGGAATCCAAAAATCATTATTGACATCACCTATCGCCTCGGTCAATTATGGTTCTTGCTGTTCATATAACAGCATGTTTCATAGCTAATAATCTAAAAATTGTACTGTACACTAGTAGTGTCTAATGTCTTAATGTTTTTGTTCATACGCGATTGTGGCATAAGTGTTGATTTTTGATTATTTAAAATAATTAACTTGAACAGCCATACAACTATAAAGGTCAGTTGCGAAGTCTTTCTAACTTAATACTCGCAACCGATTTTTCCAGATGGGGTCCCTCGTCGCAGTTCGAAGGAGGTTTGAGTGAAGAGAGAGGCCAGTCATTTTTAAATGCTGAAGGTGATGAAACATTTTGATAACGTCTGTTGCATGACGTAGTTCGCGATCAATTACACGACACCCGTTCTACTACCAAGCCACCACTGCAAATCACCAGATGGTGTTTTGTCATTGCAATATCGAAATTGTTACGCTGCTACTATCCATTGTGCGTTGACATTCATTAACCAACAGGTTAAAACACAAGGACTGGCTTCCTGAAGGCTTTCCCTTTCATCGTTTTTTAACACAAGTTTTTTTAGCAACAGTTTAAACAAATTTATGTGTTAGTAAGATTAACACACATTACATAATTTATTGAACGATATAAATTATAGTTTAGTTTATAGTTAAGATTAACACACATTACATAATTTATTGAACGATATAAATTATAGTTTAGTTTATAGTTTAAACTATAAACTAAACTATAATTTATATCGTTCAATAAATTATGTAATGTGTGTTAATCTTACTAACACATAAATTTGTTTAAACTGTTGCTAAAACTTGTGTTAAAACGATAGCGTAACGGGACATTAAGCAATGATGATAGATCCGTTTTGTAATGTCGCCGTGATGATTGATATTAGACAAAGCGCTACGTCTGGTTACAGCTGTCTTATGTGAGAAAGCATTCAGTCGCTTCCAGAGCAATGTGACTACTGTTGGCGAACCTAGGAACGCTGATTAATCAACTGACCGTCGTTATATAACATAATCGGTTTTGAACAACAGACCAACAAACAAACAAAGCTTAACTTTCTCTTCAATCCTATACCTGTTCAATATATGCAATATTATTACTTTGGGTATCATTAGAAGTGAAATATAAAGAAATAAATATGCTTAAACTAGATCCGATTACTCTTCTTCATAAGTGATGTCTGCATATAATACGTATGTTGTACTTGGTTATTCTATTTAGACTTGATGCACATAGAACATAATTTTAAAACGTGTGCAGTATAATAAAGTAAAAGTCATTTTCACAAAAGGTACATAAGCGTTTATTTATGCACGGTATACTGAATACAAACACACTTTTAAGTTGAATGTCTCACAAACTTACAAACACAATCTCCGTAATAGCAGTCATATAAAACGTTCGGATAACAATATATGCCGTACTTTGCATTACAGTCCTCTACCTTTGTGCAATCTGAAAAGTGGAAAAATAATTATGTATTCATAGATTATCATAGTGTAAACTATGTATTTGGAACAAGATTCGTATGATGTAATATAAACAAACAAGTCTAATGAAGACTGCACGATATAATTCTTTGTCCATAGCCTAATGAGTGTGTTTTGTGTTTTAAATTCATGTTTCATACATTTATATTAACTTAGGAGCTTACATGTATGTGTAAGTATAACTCCATCTGAATAACTTCTTAAGACGATTACCCCTAATGATAATGAGTTTTAATCCTTTTAATATAATAATTATCTCTAAGAAGTCATTTGGTCACAGTTGTATATAATATATGTAACGTACCAAGGTATTATAAAAGTTAATTTAAACAACATTCGACAAGTGTGCTTATGTAGACTGTTTGAAATGATAACACAATTATAATTCTGCACTTACCGTTACCTTGTGTAGCGAGAGTGGTTGTAACAAGTGGTCCACCTGAAACTGAAGTTTAAAAATAGTATATTATACAAGTCATCGCTCTGTTTTATATTGATTATATGGTTATAAACATGTCTATTGCAAATACATATTTAGCTGTCATTTGATCATATGAATTAATAAAACTCACCACATACGGTGGAAACCAGCCCCAGAAAGATTAAACCCCAAATGTGACGTCCTTTCATTGTTAATTCAGTTTCACAATATTTACTAAGACAGCTTCACGCAAATATTTATTTACTTATAAAACACCAATACATATGTGCGATTATGAATATGTGCATTTAATTAAACTTGTAAATAACATTGTTTTGATCCTTTAGTTAAAAATAACGGTCAAGGTTTTAAGATTACGTGTTTTCGTCGTTGTAAGTAAATCAATCATAATTAGTTTTCAATGTTAAGTGCGTAGTAAGATGGCCTGTTTCAATGACAATAATCCTTTTCCTAAAAGTGCAGTCACACTACAGCGTATGCCAGCGAATGATCATACGTGTACTTTCCTCAAACGCTGGCATGCGTCGGTGTAAGTTGTTATACACAGAGGCTAAATTATGTTTTAGGACATGTTAAAAATGTTCAGCGTATGCGAGCGTATAGATAATACGTTACCTATACGCTCATCATACGCTATGCATACGCTTGATACGCTAGGCATACGCTGAATACTCTAGAAATACGCCAGAGATACGTTACTCATACGTTGGTATAAACGGTGGGCAGTTGAGCTCAAAATATACAAAGGGTCCTTTAGTCTCCATTTTCGTCAGTTGTAGACAGAAGTTCTTCTCCAACACCATTTTGATTTAATACATTGGACATTTTTTATATTAAACGAAATGGAAAACAAAGGAGAAGGGAAGGTAGGAGAAAAGGCCGAAGACATTTTGCATGCATCTTGACACCTCGGAGTCTAGTTTGGAAATGAAGTTCACACATGTTATGCACACTTTACTCATACGCTCGCGTACGTTATGCATACGTTCCTCATATGCTCGCATACATTATGCATACGTTACTCATACGCTCGCATACGTTATGCATACGTTACTCATACGCTTGTATACGCAACGCATACAGTGATAACCGCTACCATGACGGACCGTCGTCGATAGCTCGGGTTTAAACACTCAAACGTTGAGCGTATTAGTAGTTTTTTCCCAAAATGTTCATACGCCACTCATATGTTCTATTATATGCTGTAGTGTGACTGCACCTTAATATATTTAAAACGAAATATGTTTCAAATCCAATGTTTGTCACAAAATTTGATGAATCCCCCAACAGCTTTGAACAAGGATGAAATAGAATAAATAATTACGTCAAATACCCAGGTGGGCATGTTCATACGCCGACAATAATTTAAAGAAAGTTGCACGGCTCTAACTCCTATAGATGACCAGTAAAGTGACCAGTTAAGTGACCAGTAAAGTGTGACAAAAGTATAACTAGTTCAAGCTAACAACGGAACAGACCTTTGACAGCCTAATGTGACATTGACCACGAGGTGCGTAGATTAACATAGCGAAAAGCGTTCAAAGGAAAATGCACTTCTCTAGCATTTTTAGTTACACGTAACGCACGTCCAGATCAAAGTGCCATAACTTTTTAACGGAACATGTTTAAATACAATACAGACACAGTTTTGTGATACATCTTAATATTTCCCATGATTTCGCACCTCGTATGTGATACGTGTTGCATATTAAAATTGTACCCTAAATCCAGAAGACACAATCAAGTACCCTGCCAACATATGTATTCGTTATTAAATAACATATAACTTAAACAATGTGGCACATCTTACATGTTGGTCTCAATATAGATCGTTTATTGGACAAGACAAACGTGTCAAAGTGATAGTCAACGTTTAGAAACCTTAAAAGCACGCAATAAACATTCACAAAACCATACCTTAGTAGGTGTTTAATGTCTTTATGTTTTATGTTAATAAATGATAATTATGATAATAAATAATAATAGTGTCCGCATGTGTCATGTTAATTTATAATAATGAATGATTTGTTTTCCAATACATGTTGTTATACCGCAATAGTACGTGCAATGCATGCATCGGCTAGATGTCGCAATAATTGCATTTAAAGGTGGCCGTAACAATTCGAATTCGTGATAAAACGGTTTAGAATTATCGCCACATACGTACATATGTATAACTGCTATGTTCTGTATATGTTATTACTATTCACTAATTAAAAAGACAATTCCCTAAACACAGTTTTGTGTCTTGTATATCGTAGATAGCATTACACTAACGTGATTTATTCGATTCCCGATTTTGTGGCTCATGACATAAAAGAATTTCATGACTTGTTCGAAAAAACCACACAACACATTTGCGTAACAAATAATATATATCATTAAAAATTGATTTGATATTGTCACTGTTATTTGTCTGCAGACAGTCGTATTAGTCCGAGACCGCAGTCTAATACGACTGTTTCGATTAGATATAACAGTGTCAATACCAAATGTCTTACTTAATTACATTTTTATTAACTATTTATTATTTAAAAGACAAAATGTTAAAATAATATTTCAAATCAAGGCGGAGTGCCAATATTTTCATCTTTTGCATCCTAACAATTGCATGAAATCCTGCTCAAAATTATAGCCATTCTTATCACAAGAAAGCAAGTCCAATAAATAATAACACTTTCGTTCCCGGTCCAACAGTGATATTACTTATTGGACCGCTTAATGGGATCAGACTTTTATTAAGAAGGGCCGATTGCATGTAACAGGGCTTAGAGTTTAAAGTTTTTTTTAAAAAGTGCGTACTTTTATGGTCCACACAGCACCCAAAACAGATTGATAATGTGTGTCTAACATTGAAATATATAACATAGTATAGTAAATACTTTATCATCTTGAAGTTTTGTTTACGTTGTCTTTTTCATCGGCATTACCTTAAACGATTCATGATTTAATTAAATGTGTTTGGCAGTTCAATGCACAAAGAGATAGAAATCTCTAGACACAAACATATTTCGAACCTAAAATTGCTTGATTGTAAGAGCACTGTAGTAAATTCACATATTTGTATTTGTGTAGAAATTTCGTAAACCTGATACCGTTGAGACTATTTACCAAAGCGTTTAACTTAAATACCACCATTGTATGTAAATTAAAATTGTACAAAATCTCCACAAGGTTTCAATTCACCAGATACCATTGTCCATGGCAATATTTATATATATTAATATATAATAATTGTTTTGTCTGACACTATCCATAGCTCAATGACACTTATACAACAATATAATATATCTTTGTAACATGATGACTGAAGTTTTGGCCAATTTTCATGCTGTATTTGTTATCACGATTTTCTTGTCGTAACTGTGCAAACAGGATACACGTGTATTCAAATATTTTAACTGATAACTCATCATTGTGTTTGTTGTTTTCATATTCGAATGCCTTAATGTCATAACATATATTTTGATTGACATGCCAATGTCAAAGCATTGCCTGTAATTACAAAATTAATACACCATTCAATAAACCATATTACGTGTGTGAAGTTTAACTCCAATAATTTGTGTTTAAAACGAAACGCAGTACAGGTATTAAACATACACCGTTTTTCAGTTTCGGCGTGATGATTGATAATAGACAAAGCGCTAAGTCTGGTTACAGCTGACGCGTGGGAGAAAGCAGTCGGTCGCTTGCGGAGCAATGTGGCTAGTATTGACTTACCCAAGAACGCTGATTAGTGAAATGACCGCCGTTATATAACATAATCAAATTTGTAAAACAGACAAACAAACAAAGGCTCCTTTTCTATTTAGTAATCCTATTCCTTTTCAGCATATATAATTGTAATACATGAAGTATCCTTTCCGGTAAAATCTAACGCAATAAACATGCTTAAACTAGATCCAATTAGTCTTCTGTACAAATAATGTTGCATCTAGCACGCATGTTGTACTTGGTTAATCTATTTACATTGTACACGTGATGCACCTAGACCAACTTGAGTAGAACATTTGTATATAAAACAAAAGTTAAAAGGTACATGCGTTTATTTTATAAAGATTAAAGAGATGTTCAAATAAAGATTTTGTAAACATGTAGCCATGTCAAGTTTATGGGCTCCATGAAAAAAATGGCCCGTACAAAAACAAACACACAGAACAACACTAAAACACATAGAACACCAAAACGCAACAGACATTCAGATAAACTTTTTGTGTTTTTTTGTCGGCACAGTATATAGTAATACAAACACACTCATGGTTTACAATTTATAAAAACTTACAAACACAACAGCGGTTAACACAGCCATATAAAACGTTCGGTCTACAATATATACCATACTTCACAATACAATCCATTACCGTTGTGCATTCTGAAACGGAAAACATATTATGCATAAATAGATTAACATATTGTTAACTTTATGTTTAGAACAATTTGTATGATGTTATATAAACATGCAAGTTTTGACTAGACAACAAAACTAGTAGTGTATATCTTCATTAGTGATTTTTCTTCTAATTCATTGATCATACACGTATAAGAGCCACTCGTCACGTAAAGAGCTTACATGTTATATATGTAAGTATGACTAGTTAATCAGTTAAAAAGATTAAACCTTAATTACAATGAGTCCTACATTGTAATCCTTTTTATATTAATAATATCTCCAGGAAGGCATTTGGTCACAATTGTGTATACTATATGTAACGTATCAAACGGCATTACAATATATTATTTAAACAACATTAGACATGTTTCATTCTGTAGTTAAAACTAAAGACTCAATTATATTTATAGACTTACCGTTACATTGGCTAGGGGGAGTGGTGCCATTGAGTGGTATACCTAAATTAAATATAAAAAGTTAGTGTTATAAAATGAATATCCTTGTTTTACATTTATCACATGGTAAAACATGTCTTTATTTTTCATTTATTATAATGTTATAAAACGGTCTAATGCAAATACAATGTACATATCTAATTGTTAGTTTTGTTAAATCAATAGGTAAAACTCACCAAATACGACGGGAATCAGCCCCAAAAAGATGATAACCAAACCGAGACGTCCTTTCATTGTTAATTCAGTTGAACGATGTTTACTGAGATCGCGCTTCACGCGCATATGTATATACTTCTGATAAACAAAAACAAGAAAAACGCATACGTGCGATTATGAGTATGTGCATTTAAATCAATTTGTAAACAACATTTGTTTTGATCCTTTAGTAAAAATCACGGTCAAGGTTTTAAGACGACATATTGGCTTCATTGTAAGTAAATCAATCACTATAATTGTTCAATGTTAAGTGCGTAGTGAGAAAGCTTGTTTCAATGACACTTATCCTTTTTCTAATATATTAAATACGAAATATGTTTCAAAACCAGAGCTTAACACATAATGTGATGAATACCCCATCGACGGCTTTGGACCAGGATTAAATGGAAAAAATAGTTATCTCAAATACTTAGGTGTGCATGTTCATATGCCGACACAAATTTAAAGGAAGTTTCACGGCTCTAACTCGTATAGTTGCCCTGAAAAGTGTGACAAAAGTACAACGATATCAAGCTAACAACAGAACACACCTTTGACCTCCAAATGTGACCTTGACAATGATTTGCGTACATTAATTTGGCGACAAGCGTTCACAGAAAAATGCACGGCTCTCGCAATTGTTTAGTTACATGTGATGCAAATCCAGATCAAATTACCATAAATTTTGAACGGAACATATTTAAGTACAATACAGACACAGTTTTGTAATATATATTGATCTTTACCATTATTTCGCAACACTAACGTGATACGTGATTCATAATAACAATTACATTGTAAGTCCAGAACACTCATGTACCCTACCATTTTACACTGTATGTCGAGAAGATACACTCAAGTACCGTGCCAAAATTTGTATTCGTTGTTTAACAACCTTTGACTTAAATGGCAAATAGTGCCCCGTACTTCATCATTGTGTAGTTATAATGTTCTGGTTCGCAGGGATCATGGATTGTATGAAGTTTACATTTGAAAATAGGGTTCCGCTCATGCGCAAGGGGGCGTCAGTGAAGTGGCATTATACATTACCATGGATAAAAAGCTTCAATAAAACCGAGGCTGCTGTTTTCCCACACAGGCTGTGCTTCCTGAGGGCCTTCCCTTTCACCAGTTAAATTAAACAATGTAGCACCTCTTAGGTCTCAATATAGTTCGTTTATTAAACATTACAATATATAGAATTATAATTTTTAATATAAAACATGTACCGATTTTACTAGGCTGTAAATCTGGACACATTACAATGTTAATTAAAAATGTATCAACAACAGTGTCAACGTGCCAGGTTGATAGAGTCAACTTCTAGGTAACATGATATATTATGGCTTACATACAAACAACAATCGACACAACAGGTAACCCAGAACACGAAACCTCAATAGCACGAAAAACACATTAACAAAACAATACCTTAGTAGGTGTTTAATGTTTTTATGTTTTATGCTAATAAATGATAATTATGTTAATAAATAATAATAATGTCTTATGTTTCATGTTAATTAATAATAATGAATGATTTGTTTTCAAATAAATTTAATACCGCCATAGTACGTGCAATGCATGCTTCGGCTGGAAGTCGCACTAATTACGTTTAAAGATGACCGTATTAATGCAAAATAGTGAAACAAACGGTTAAACAAAATATCAGAACATACGTACATATAATTAACTGTAATGCTATGTACATGTTATTACTCTTCACTAATTCGAAGACAATTCCCTTAACACACTGTTGTGTCTTGTATATCGTTGATAGCGTAACACTAACGTAATTCATTCGATCCCCAGATTGAAGGGATAATAGTATGAATCAATTTCATAACTGGTGTGAAATACCATCTGCGTAACAAATAATATATGTCATGAAAAAGGGAGTTTATATTGTCACTATTATTTGTCTGCTGGCAGACGTATTTTAACAGTGCCAATATCAAATATCTTATTTAATAACAATTTTATTACGTAACTATTATCTACATCATTGTGTAGTCATATTTTTCTGGTCCTCAGGGATCATGGAGTGTACATGTATGTTGTTTACATTTGAAAATGGAGTTCTGCTCATGCGCTTGGGGGCGTCAGTGGTGTGGAATCATTCATTACTACTGATGAACAGCTTCAATAAAACCGAGGCTGCTGTTTTCTCGTGCAGGCTATGCTTCCTGAGGGCTTTCCCTTTCATCAGTTTTATATAAAATACATAATGTTGAAAGAATGTTAAAGACGGTGTATCAATATTTTTCACCTAACTTTACATGCTAACAATGGCATGAAATCCCTGCTCAAAATGTAAGCCAATCGTATCACAAAAAGGCAGCGCCATTAATAAATAACACTTTTGTTCCCGGTTCAACATTAATATTACTTTTTAGACCGCTCATTGAGATCGCCAGACTTTTATTGAGTAGGGCTGGTTGAATGTTACAGGGCTAATTATTAAAAGTTGTGTTCGTTCCTTTATGGTCCACAAAACGCCCTCCCCCAATATTGATTGGAAATGTGTGTCGAACAGTGCAATATCTAATATAGTATAGTAATATACCTTATAATCTTACAACTATTCTTGATCTAAAATTGTTTTACTGTAAGAGCACATTCGTAAATTCACGTATTTACAGCTATGTAGAAATCTTATATTATGAAAAAGATGATATTTGAGGACTAATCACCCAACCGTTTAAAAAAATACCATCATTTTAAGGAAAGTAAAAATATACAAGATTCCCATCAAATTGTTGTTATATGAATCTTCCATTTATGTTCCCGAGGAAACCTTAGGAAAACAAAGCTTAATAACCTTTTACTAAAAGTAGTCTACTATAACAGTGATATCTGAGAGAGAGCCTCAGGCGAACATTTTGTTTCACGGTATTAGTGTTTATGTTCAATATTTAATCTACACTGTTACGGTGTATAATATAAATTGAAGAGATGTTTAAATAAAGAATGTTGTAAACAATATAGGCATGTCAAGTTTAAGGGCACCATGACAAAATGGCCCGTACAAAAACTTACGATACAGAAACACGTACAACATCATGACGCCACAGACATTTAGAAAAACAATATTTTTGTGTTTCTCGGATTTTTAGTTTTTATCTTTTTATTATAATTTCTTAAATGAATTCTCCAAGAAATGTTGAGTTACCGCCTTGGTACGGTCAATGACTTTCATTGGGAGTTTAAACCAGTTTTAAGCTATAG
>Ga0224511_10000397_pt1 | contig 20132 bp, 6 predicted proteins | sample SF_May12_sed_USG_2_FD_169988 | JGI IMG/M metagenome (GOLD analysis project Ga0224511, IMG submission 169988) | Sediment microbial communities from San Francisco Bay, California, United States - SF_May12_sed_USGS_8_1 | ecosystem: Environmental > Aquatic > Marine > Sediment | place: USA...
GTTTCATATAAACAAATATTAACTGATGGATTTTACTGGTGATAGCTTCAGAGTAACTCTTTCCTTTATAAGCTACATATGCAATACATATGCAATGGTGACCAGGTTTTATAGTTATGCAAATTCCTATATTACTCAACAATCTAATCCTGACAGAATATTGATAAGCATTTGTTTGCAAATGTTACACATTTGAAGTCTTCCATACAAAATGACCATAGTAGATAAATTCACACAATAAATACCAGTATAAATTGCAAAAAGAGACATGGTGAGCATTATGTTGCCGCAGCAAAAACAGACACAGTTAAACCTCAGGCCATACGGATTTGCAAACAAGTAGAGTCACAAAAAGTGAAAACTGCCAACAATTATAGGCATGGTTGATATTTGTGTTAAGGTAAATTACTTTACCATGTCATCGAAAAGATATTATGCAGTTATGTGTACAATAATACAATAACGGTGACGTCGAACAGAAATAAACATTGAAGTAAAGTTAATTTGTTTGAAGAAAGAAAACGGACTTGTAGGTACAACATAATTATTTTGTATACAAAACGCTTTGAATAAATATTCAACGAACTATTAAATTATCAAGAAAGTGTTTTATTCATAATCACCTGATACCAACACCTTAATAGATTGATTTTGTCAAGCAATGTTTCATTTTATTACAAAAAATATAAGTTTCAACTGTAGTATTGTAACACTTTTGTTTTTAAACCAGTAAGATAGTTTAAAAAAACGTGAAAAATAATTCCTTACATATATGGACTCCCATTTTCCTTCCAGTTTAGATATAAACCAGACGAAAAGTGGCGTGAGCGCTCATTTTATATGGATTACAGTACATACGCCATACTAGATAAGGTGTCTGCAAATTTGTCTTATTTTACAGTGAACAATTGTTCACCCCCTCTCTTAACATAATTATATGTTATCATCCGTAAATCGCGTGAAGCTCTTTCAAATTATCTAAATTGTGTTGCATTAAATGTAACCCTTGGTTACAGTTAATATATTGTATATAGATTTACTTAATTTCGAAAGATGTGCATACATAGTTCAAAATGCAAACAATTGCAAGGGTGGGGTTTGCCCTTTAAAATGAAAATTTTAAATTATCAATTTATGGAGATGTGTGCAAAATCTATAAGCATTACGTCATTAGTAGCGTGTCTAAAGGTGTTAAGGTGATCACGTTTATGATTGCCGTTTAAAGAAACTTTGTTGCAGAATCGCTAATTGCACAAGTAGTTTTGACATTGTTATAATATTTAAATATGCTTTAACGATAATCTATAACTGAATTGATTAGAAATTAGTAAATGTAGAACAACCGAGATGGCTCAGTCGTAAAGCGTGAGCGGGGGTTGTGGGTTCGCGGTGGCTCAGTCGTAAAGCGTGAGCAGGCGTATTGGGTTCGTGGTGCATTAGTCGTAAAGTGTGCGCGGGGGTTTGAGGTTCGCGTCATACCATGAACCGCGTTACAACAAATACGTTGTGAAATGGCTGTCTATGTTTCTATGCTCAGCATATAGGGGAATACATGTATGGTGCCTCTCTCCTCGTTCACCTTAACCGAGACGGACTCTATCTAAAATGAGCGTTCGAAAGTGATAAATATATGATGGAATGTCTTGCATTGCAAACGACCTTAAGTACATTCAATTTAGTATAATTTTTGAAAAAAAAATGCAAACTTTTATTATTATGTGTTGTGCGTCATGAATGTTTCGTAACATATCTCCAATTGTCCTATATGGTACTTAAAGAGCTTATTTGTACACACATGCATAAGAAAAGTATACCATGATAGAAACTGACTGCATTGGTTTGGTATGGCAAATGTCCGTAGTAATATGTACTGGAACAAATCAACAATATTTTGTTAACCTGAGCCTTTTAAATTATACGTAATATATTCGTCTTTACAAAGATATTCAGTTTGTTAATGCAAACCATTTAAAATTGTAGCTACACGATAACCCTACTACAACGTTTTTTATTGATAAATGTATGATTTGAATTGATTTTTTTACAGAATGTTGACATCGGGTAAATAAATTACAGAACTAAATTTCAAAAGGAAATATTACAAATTGACTGATTTATTGCATAATTCCACGAAGTCATCGAACAGCCCTCGTACAATAACCCCACTACAACGTGTTTTTATTGATTGGTACCCGCTTAGATCTAAAAACCATTCACAGTATCAAACTTGGTTGTGTGTTAGTTACATGTCATTTTGACAAACTGTACACTTTCACAATAATAAATATCAAAACTTAAGGGTTTGAAAGCGAGCGTATCGGTACAAATACACGCGAATGGCGTATTTATTAATAAATGCGGACATCATTACTGTACAAGGGTTATTAAAACAAGTATTTTACTAGGGCGGTTTCGTGTTCTTAAAACCAATACATATTTTCCATACACCCGATTCGTTCCCTTTAACAAGATCTTACTCTAACCTATTGTAACGGCAAATTTATTATATAAATTGACACAGTTTACATGCCCCCATTTACTGATAGAAAAGCGAACAAAGCTGCATTTAGAATAATGCCGTGTCGTTCGTGCCACTGTCACTTTGGTATATCGTGAAATTAGGTTATAAGTAGAATTCAGTTACTTCAGTGGTCAACATCAGGACACACAATCTCCTCACAATTACGTCACGCGTTGCTACGTAAATATCTGCCTCCAGCAAGGATCACGTGACTATAGAGTATCCCGTGAAGTGTTTAGTTTTCTGTATGTATAGTACGTTGTATTCTGTACAGTACGGTGACATTCTACTTTCATAATTTCATATTTTAAGTTACTTTTTTATTTTTAATATGTTAAATTAATATTTTGATTATTATTATTTAATACTTTTAAAGGAAAGCTACTTTGTTTTGAGGGAACAAGTCTAGAAAAAAAAATAAAACAAAAACACTATCCGCCTGTATTTGGGCGAAAAACTTGCTGGTGGCAGTGATATAATGTTCTGTCAAGGGAAGAAATCACTGCGGGGAGTTTGCAGGACACACAGAAAATACTCACGTATTTGTCCCCGTACGGTTAATTCGCATAATCGTGATTTTGCACAAGTTTCAATAAAAATACTTATACCGTAGAATGATCACGTGTAGATTTATAGTAATTAATGTCGTTGTTAGTGGCGGTAATGTGTTGTTGATGTTGTTGCTGTTGTTTTTGTTGTTGTTGTTGATGATGTTGTTTTTACTATTGGTGGCTATTATAATAAGTTTGGTCTTTTTTGAGTTTCTAGCTGTAACATCGTAATGACAACCAAGACCGCCAATGGTTCCAATATGTTTATTACAGCCCAAGTCCCCTAGTCAGAGCAGACCAAGGTATATATACGCGTTGTCCCACGCAATAGTTTAGAATGCGACCTTTCCCGCACGCTTCCTGGCGACATGATTGATTGCTAACGTGACGTTTACTCGTATTCATGTCGCCAGGCGCACTTAGTAATGACTCTCCCGTTATGTTATATAGCCAGGCTGATAAATTGTCTCCTCTGCTGTTGAAAACAGAAAATAATATTAATAATATTGTAAATTAATATTATATATTTATATATTAAATAGTTTATAATTATTACTTAACCGAATTTTAAATTTAAAGTTGCTGTCAGTGTGTTTGTCCAGATTCAAGCCTGGCAACGGATATATTTGTCTTGAGCATCGATATTAAAAGAGAAACCCTAGTACATGTGTATATACCTTTTACAAACCTAAGTGAACTATTAAGTTACGTGTTTAAATAATTACATCCATTGTCTTGTTGAACTTGATGTCCATCAACCGTAAATATGTTTGCATGTGATCACTTTTAATGATTATGTCTTTATAAGAAAGACAATGAAAAAAAATGACCAAAAATGTTATGGAATGGACCGTTCCGCAAATGTCAATCATTATCATTTATAACAGTACATGGTCAATTTTAATCCAATAGATTAGGATTAAATTGTCAGGTGACAATCTGACCTAGAAAACACAAAAGAAAGACCCCTCCACAAGCCTTCACAAGATCAAAGTAAATGTACCGCTTTGGGCGAAGTTTAAAAATTTGCGGAACGGTGCATACTTTGCTGCTGAATACCTACACCTAAACGCCCGACATTTTCTAGAAAATTATTTGTTCTTGCACTACATGTATTTTCTTCTGAATCTGCTTCTTTCTGCCAAAAATACAAGCTTGGTTTCTTATAACGAATCGGTTTAATTAGGTTTAATGTTTAAAACGTACTAATATTGCTTAGTTCGAGGTGTCGAATAGTCGAGAGAGGCGACACCGTATTAATGCTGCAAATGGATAGGGAGATCTAGTCTATTTCTTGGACATACCGGTCTATGTCTGTAAACAAAGGATTCTATATATCAAAAAAGGGCATAGTCTGTACTTTATGAAACTAAATGTTGCAGTTGTGAAATCGTTGGCACAACATTGCTATTCAAGATGGCGTCCAAGATGGCCGCCATACATTTCCATTCTAGTAAAATTGTGATATGCTTAAGTTTGGTAAATATGTCTGGATTGATTTAAAAAAAAAACTTTAAAATATTGTAAACAATATGATATTCTTTCAGTAGATTAAAAATATCTACAGTAATAAGGTCAAGGTCAAGGTCATTTTAAGGTAAAATAGTGAAAATATGCTTGAAATTATTTTTTCGGCATTTATATTCTTCCCGAAACGGTAAATTGAGATTTATTTGTACTTAATGTAGTAAAACAACTGTGTATTGCATTTTTAAAGGCCCGAAGGGACCTTTGGTTATATTATTTTATGGCACACATCGTCCTTCTGTCAGTCCCTCTGTGTGTCTGTCTATCTGTCCAGCAAAGTCAAGTGTCCGCTCATTGACTTCAAACTTATTTCACCTAGGTTAACATTTCTTGGTAAGAGGGATGGCCATGACCCGTAGAGGATCCCTATTGATTTTGGGGTCAAGGTCACAGTGATCTAAAGCATAAAATTCTTTTCCGCTCAATAACTAGAAACCTTTTGAGCTGAGGACCCCTTGATTGATGTCTAAGTTGGCCATAGTCGGTGGTTGTGTCCTATGGATGTTGGGTCAGTAGGTCAAAGGTCAAGGTCATAATAATTCAGTATAAGGATGGCTCATCCTTCGGACGTATAATGCTTCGACTCAGAAAGCTCTAGTATTTAATATTACAGTGTATGGTGTTAAAATGTATTTTTGAAAATACTTACATGTATGTTTATACATTAACAATGACATATTTCAACGAATGTAAAAGACGTCGCGCACGGTAATGCTATACCCAAGCGTAACGTCAAAACGACGTTCATTTTTCGTCTTTTTTCCTTTTCGCTGAAGTTTCTTACATCTATTTGCAACTGTTTTGCTAGTTTCCTCATTTTTTCCACAGTAATTCAAGACAACAACTTTTGTAAGTTCACATGTAGATATAATTAATTATTAATATAATTAAACTTTTACATTAAACAATAAATCGCGGTAATTTGAGACCGTATAAAATTCATACACATAATAAAAGTTTAACAAATAATAATATAAATAAACATTTAAATATTTGCTTGACCAGAATCACAATATAGTAACATTGCCAATTTAAAAATTAGTTTATAAGTATCATTATGTTTATATCGCCAGCCAGGCGAAATCGCTTTCAATCAAAAGTTTGAAATCAAAATAATTATTAATTGTATTTCAAAATGCGTCTGTGTAGTGAATCATCCAACACAAAAGTGTATGTAGCAGCCATTTTACTACAAAAGTAAATTACAGTTTTGCTCGGCACTGTTGCTTTGAGATTTTTTCAGTAAGTCATTCCCTTCGTGTTCATAGTAATAACCATGTAATACTTCATCTCCAGCACTAAACTTCGACCCCTACATGTCTACATGAGATTTCCGCAACTGTACAACACACGTTGTTGATTTCATGATTAAATACGGGAAGTTTTTGTCTGCCGTTCGTACAATGGTCAAAATGTCGTCTTCATTTATAAGGTCACACAGATCTATTTCAAATAAGTCGAATGCGAATATCTTTTATAGGCCTTTTTTGCACTGACTCACTTCATGTCATGGTTTTCTGTCAAGTTGAAAATAACATAACGTCAAAAAATATCAAAGCGTGACATTTTTTCTCATCACGCTTTTATGTCAATAAAATCGGTAATAATTAATATTTTCGGCCAAAATTTCGCCTATGTATAGATGAAAAAAACAATATGTTGTCATGTAAATTTTATTGCAATATTTTAGTTTTTTTCATTTATAGATTAATGCGCAAACTTTCATGTTAAACGCACACATGCTAAAAATGCCGAAGCGTGACATTATTTCTCATCACACTTAATGCTTTATATTTAAAAAATTAACAATGCGATTTAAAATCTAAAATCATACTTTGAAATAAGAATAAAACAATATTTCTGTCCTTTAATTTTATAACAATCAGAGTAGAACTTAACGAAATAAATGAGCTCACATTTACGGGAAATCCTTTTCTTACGTCAGAATTTGAAATTACTCACATTTTTTTATCTTTAAAACTTCGTCATTTTTATTTCAATCGATGAATCCTCATTTCCGGTGATTCCGTTGTTTGACTTCATTTCACAAAGACGTTTACCAATTTTGGCGGAAAAGCCGAATGGACTCCAAGTTATCGCTTTTTGTTTAAAGGGAAACAATAAATCATGTTACGTTACTCACGTCAATTTTAGCTCGTCAACGCCGTTTAAAGATATTCGGAAATGTTTTATAATGACTTTATATATATCAATTTCACAGAATCGTTTTCCTTTTTTTATTCTGATTCCGGTGATATCAATGGTATTTTTGTGGGATTAACGGTTGTGAAGACACAAACAGAAATGTTTGTCTGTATACGTCATTTTCAGAAGGTATAGCATTACCGTGCGCGACGTCAACAGTCTTAAGAAAAAGGATAAGCTAATGTTATGTCCTATGACCGATGTGAGGGTAAAGAAATATCTACAGATATCATCTGCATAGTTATTTGTGGTGCTGCCTTCTCAAGCACAAGCCCCTGAGCATGGCTTTTTGTTTATGAAGCATGAACATAAAATAGTTCAGGTGCGGCCCCAGATTGACTTAACGTGACTAGCTGTAGTGTCCCATATTCGCTCTGTTGTGTGTACCCATACTAAAGTCTGGTTTAGCGGTGCCGCGAGCGTTGAAAGCGCGGGGTTCTGTGAATTCGGGCATTAAATCGGCGGCGGTTTTAAGTTGGTTTAGCGACATACCGATTTTTGACTACAGAGCTGAACAGATCGCTTTTATAGAACTTCTGTTAGATTTGTGATTACTTTTTGCAATCTGAGGAGGTGCTGCTGGACTAGTGCACCAATCATAGCTGGTCTCTCAGCATCCATGGTAGGACAGCTTTACTGTTACTTAAAGCAAATTCGATGTTAATGAGGTCCGCACTCAAGGGCAGTCTGATTCCAAATGGGTTCATAGTGCTTTCTGCTCTGTATTTATAGCCCACCCCCCTCTGAGACCTCCATACCAACGCTAAACCAAAGTTCATCACCGCAGTGGATCACTGCCTCAACGCCCGACACCTCTCCAACAATTCCGTGTCCGCTCTTAAAACGCTTACAACCAAAATTTGTGTTTGATCACCACCCAGGCATAGATGGGGAAGCAGCGGCGGTCTAGCGTTCAAGATTTCTGCGTTGGCAGCGGACCCAAGAGTCCACGAACGTGCATCTAGCGATGTGGCCTAGCTGACCCAAGAGTCCATGAACTTGCGTCTAGCGATGCCAAACTTTGTTTGGTCGCTGTAAGGGCAGTGGTTAACTTTGCCGGGGTGGAAAAATGCCCCTTTCTCACCGCCATTTTTTGTGCATCTCAAAACTTTTGGATCGTTAGGAGGGACCATAAGCGGTGACCAAGCGTAAACGGTGTTTCATGAAAGGGGGCCAACGTATTTTTTCACTTCTCCAGAAACGCTTTAGCAGAGTTCGCCCGATGGGATCGGGGCTTAAACATTGATAATGCAGTGTAGAAGCTGTGTACTGGAATGATTATGAAGCGTTTGGAATCTGTATGAATGTCATACCTTAATGTGCGCATGTGCACTTGGTGGTGTGACAGTAAAACTAAAACATGAGTGTCAGGGATCCTCCTCTTATCTATTAGCATCACTTTTATGTTTATTATATCAAAGATACGTGAAAATGAAAGGGATTCATTGAGTCTTATGTATCTGTATTAAGTTATGAACCCTACCCTTTTAATACATTCAATCTAACATTAAATAAACCAGTACTTCTTACAAATACAAGTTTAAAAGATTAGTACTGAAGGGCCTTCCCATATATACTATATGGTACTGTTAAATCCTCATGCATTACAAAGGAAAGGTCAAACAGAGGCCCTCCTTGAGAAATACCTTTAACATGAATCATAGTATAATATATATATATTTATTTAGCAAAGTATAGAGGGTAACACTAGCATAACATTCTTTAAATTTAAAATTAGTTAAAATATCTGTATACATCATTTATCCGTCAACTAGCCTACGATACCTGACCCCTGTACCATGCTTTAATCATGCAACTTGTGTCTTTTCATGGCTCAGTGCATAATAATAGGATCCCTAAACTAATAAAGTTATATAAGGCTCCATGAATAATCCCTTTAAGACTCTTACATTTATTCAGTTATGTCTATTGTAATTGAAGGGCCTAGTGCAACAAGGTACTTAGCTTCATTTCGATAGAAGTGGATAACAACGTCAAAATGTTTAAAAAATAACTTCATGACTGTAAGGATATTAATTTTCCTCTTCAATGTATTAAATTACATTTATTCTGCAAAATATCTGCAGTTTTGTACCTAAACATTGAAACAAAGAATGAGACTTTTTTCTAAGTTGTAACATGTATGATTATGCAAAAAAACATCTCCGAGTTATATGTTACCTGTTTCACTTAAGCTACATTTGATATCAGAGGTTATTTAGAATCTTTATTATGTTTACCTACTTCTGCAGTACCCAGTAACACTGTCTATCTTGAAAAAGGCAACCCTGGGGTTGTATGCCAAAACAATGTGGGCATATGAAGTTAATGCAACAAAGGGCCTACATGTTCATGTATCATGAAGATATGACCTTTGCAATTGTTAGAAGAACAAATATTATTATTTACCTTTAAATAGAAACTCAAGCTCAGAGGTGGGGCTAATCTATTGGGAAATACTCATATATATGTCCAAGTAGTCAAAACTCAATTTTGACCAAACATGGAGATGGTTATTCCTTGTTGCACTAGGCCATGGTATTTTACAAAAAGTTTGACAAATGAATATTACTTTAGAACTTCATAATATCAAATAAAATTTCAAATAACAGTTGTGTTACTATTCTTTTGAAGAATTAATTTTTCAATTACCTGAAAAAGAGGGTATCAATATTGAAAAAGTCATTTCCCAACATATTTTCACTTTTTTACATTGAAATGACATTGACCTTGACCTTATTACTTCAAATATGCATAATCAACTTAAAGAACATAATATTGTTTACAAAATTAAACTGTACTTTTAATAATCAACCCAGATATATTTGCCAAACTTAAGCTTATTACAATTTCACTAGATTTGCAAGTTATGGTGGCCATCTTGGACGCCATCTTGAATAGCAATGTTGTGCCAACTCTTAAACAACTGCAACATGCAGTTTCATAAACTACATACTATGCCCTTTCTTTTGATACATAGAAACCTTTGTTTACAGACATAGACCGGTATGGTGTCAGATTTCCCATCATATTTTCAGCACTATATCCTTCATGAAGCGATGTACATTTATCTTATCACATTCTTGAATCAGTATATAATTAATTTAATTAAAAAAGTGCAGAAAAAAATTCAATAAATATATTGCATAGATAGTAAATACTACAATTATATTATATTTTCATAACAAAATGAAATGAGAACAGCGAGTACATTATTTCATTTAGGAACTATAATGAATTAAAAATATAACTTGAATACGACAAATGAATGTATATCGCTCCTTAAGCCTTACTTTGCCTTACAATTTGTTTCTCCTTAGTCGTAGTATAAATTGAAGAAATGTTTTTAAAAAAAATTTAAATGTTGATAGGCTCTGGTATAACGAAATCGTGACAAAAATGGCAACTATTCAAACAAACAATTAGAACAACACGAAACACGCAAAGGAAGATGTAACCGACATTAAGAATAAACTAGTTTTATTCCATTTGTAGAATTCATTTTATCAAAGCCGCTGAGAACCAAATTCCGTTCTAAGAAATCTTTTTACGACTTCGTGGAAAGACAAGAAACGTATACACAGAACAAATAAATGTGTTTGGATATTTTAGTCTTAATTTCAACAAATATACTCGTCGGTAACGCGGTAAGTCGCACATTATATATACGGTAACAATTGGAAACCTTTGAGTCAGTGATTTAATAGTTATTTTAAATGCAAACACAAAAGACAAGTTAAACATAATTCATGACACACACAAACATAAGGTAGATGTTTTATTAAAGCAAACCATGTATACATAGTTTTTTGTCAAAGAGTAGCTATTCAAAAACACATTCCTGTGAGAAGGCGATAAAAAAATTTGGCGGAACAAACACAATTACTATTTTACAATATTTGTAATACATATCAATTGTATTGTATTAAGAAATATTAGACGTATAGGACAAACGTTCCAAGAGCACAAGAACATAATACGTTAAGGTTTTAAGAAATAATTGAATGACGCTGTTTCCCAATAAACACGTTACAACTAATTTGCAACACAATTTGACGAAGCAGTATTATGTACTATAAACCTGTTTGTAGATATTTTTATACTAAACTTTGCTAGTAATTAAATGTTCCTTAGTACAAAGTTATGTAAAATATACACTTAATGACTAATAAATAATGTTTACAGACCAAATCAACTACACATTTAGATACACAGAACTCGCGTAACGAAATGTACACTTTCAATCAACTACTAGTATTCAATACTTTAAAAGTTCAAATTACATGTATAAATCTTATTTGACTATCCTGGTCAAATAAGAAAATGGATTTTTAGAATGGCCAGAAATGTTACGGAATGAGTTTCTCAGTTGACAAACTGTGTCAATATTTGTTAAAATATGCATTTAAAAATAATAAGGTGTTTATTCGACAATGCATTTAGATAAATTTGGCCAGTCATAAATCTTTTTAAAATATGCAGGGTAACCAAAAAATAATGATTCAGGCCTTGAAAAACTAAATACAATTTCAACAAGAACTTAATGCCTTTCTAACGGATAAAATAAATGGTATTTTTCTAAGATCAAAAGCACATAATGTAAATAATGAAAAAATAGTAAATATTTTGCAGATCTAGAAACACGACATTACGAACAAACGCACTATTAAAAAATTAAATGTAATCGAGGCATGCTTACCGACTTAAATGCTATAATTGCTGAGCAAAGAAATCTTTACGAACATCTAAATAAAGCAAGACCGATAATAGAAAAATGAAATATACTTTTTAACACTCCTATAACGCAATGGATAGTTCCACAATGTCTTAATCTCCGCCCCAAAATGGCGAAAGCTATTGTATATGTGATAACGCTTATCACAAACAGGAACTCATTTTTTGTTTCTTATATGCATTGAAATACTATCCAACTTTATTGACACATGTCCGGATATACCTGGTCTTAATATTGATATTAATATCATTAAACATTTTTGCAGATAATGCAACTTTTTTAATGATGGAAAAGAATCCTCTTTTAACAAACTAATTTCAACCATTGAAAATTTCGACAAGTCTTCATGGTTAAAAACTTACTATTCAAAAACAACAATACTGCAAGCAGGTAGCCTAATGAACAAAATATTAAATTTAGTAAAAAGTTTAGATTCACCTGGACAATTTCAGGTATCAATTTCACAAATGATGATCAACCATGTATTTTCGACAATTTTATTCCAATATAAAATAATTTCTAAAATGTTTTTAGCAGTGGCAACATCGAAAATTAACTTTGATTGGAAAGGTTACAGTTATAAAATCCTTTGCCCTCCCAAAACTAGTCTATCCCTTTACTGTACTTCCAAATCCAACAGAAGAAATAATAACTGATCTAACAAAATACATGTTCGCTTACATATAGTATAAATTGAAGAGAGGTTCAAACAAAGAATGTTGTAAACAATGTAAATAAATGAATGTCATGTTTAAGGGCACCATGACAAAATGGCCCGTGCAAAAACCAACACAAGGGACGACACAAAAACTCTTAAAACAGCATGACGCAACAGACATTAAGAAAACATATATGTTTGTGCTTTTTTCGGATTTTTCTTTTTTATTTTCTTTTGTATTGGTAAATTCTTCAAGGAATTCTCCAAGAAATGTTGAGTTACCGCCTTGGAACGGTCAATGACTTCCATTGGGGGTTTAAACCAGTTTTAAGCTTTAGCAAACATCACACTTTCTCAATATTTATTGGAGGAGAAAAAGAAAGAAAATATGCATTTAATCTTACCAAGACAAAATTAAAAGGGAGCAATTATACAACATAAAAGGAAATGGCGGTCTAGGACTACCAAATTTAAAGGATTTTATTGACGCTATAACATCAGTGAAGGTAAAAAGGTACTTAGACATAAATAATCATGGAAAATATTTTTAAACAAAATACTTCAAAAGAGAGGTGGAGGTTTTATATTTAAAAGCAACCTTTACTATGATAATATAGCTAAATTATGCGGAAACAATACATTTATTAATGAAAGTATTAGATCTTGGAACCTATTAAAAATCTCAAAATAATAACACTATACAAAAATGATCATATAAACAACTCTGAAATAAGGTTTAATAATGAAACATTATACTACACAACGCGGCACGACAAAGGAATTTTACATTTCGAACATATTTTTGATTTTATACATAATAAATACTACTCATTTGAGAGCTTTCAATATATTTATCAATTACCAGATAGTCAATACTTCAGATCCCTACAACTTAGTATACCAAAAACAATTAGGTCAAAACGTATTTCCAGCGACATTACCCAGCCATCGGAATTTACATCCATGTAAGACATTTAAACACAAAAAAAACGAAATTATCTAAATTCATTTACAATACTTTTATAAAAATAACTCCCTTGAACAAACTCATAAACACAAATGGATAGACCAATTTAAAGAAAAAAACCTTTAAAGATGCTAGGTCTGTATCTTTATACCCTAATAATCGGTCACAAATCTGTTAATATGTTAAGAATACTAAATAAATAAACATTGAAAAAGAAATTACAAAATTGTGTGACAAATAAGGTGTTTTTGAACAAAAAGTAAAATCACAACAACAACAATACAAAAATTCAAACATAAAAACCCTAGCCGGAGCCGGGAATTGAACCCGGGACCTCTTGCACCCAAAGCGGATGCGTTACCATTGCACCACCGAGTCAACTGAGGGCATCGATTGAAATTAGGCTATTTAACTGTTCCGACGCAATGGGTCGAAACGTAAATAAACAAAGCCGAATTTGCGGGCCACACATTTTCAATAAATACACTTTTTCTGTAATACTTTTACATGCATGAATAACTATATTTGGCACTTTCACATATTTACGGGAGTAGGTTTTACTGCCTAAATATGGTTAATATGTAAGGTGTAAACAATTCTGACCTAAAATATACAAAAATAGCATCTTTAACTGGAATGAAGTATACAATATGCCTTATATTGCGACACATGACACCCTTATCCAATCTTTTCAATACAAAATAATAAATAGAACAATTCCCACCAATAAATTGTTATTTAAATGTAAACTAACTTGTTCAACTTTATGTGATTCCGGTTATATAGAAACGATAATTCATCTCTTTTGGGAGTGCCCTGTAATTCAATATGTCTGGAATAGCCTGAAATCATTCCTACAAGAAAAGGGAATTATAGTACAGTTTACCGTAAGTAATGAATTTTTCGAATACATTTAAAGAAACATTACAATAGTATTGATTATAGTATCATGCTAATGAAGTATTTCATTTTTGGATCAAAATATAGAAAAGAAATACCAACGTTATATAGTTTTAAAATTACCTTCTTGCTAGATTCAATATTGAACGTGAAGATGCTACATCAAAACAAGCTTAATATACAAACACAAAAGTGGCCGTTTTTAACAAAACTACCTTGAATTGTATACCACTCTTAACTGTCGACCATGAAATGACCAAATAGTATTCCCAACACTACCCATCTCTACTCCCTTCCCATCCAATTTTTTAACACTCCTCTTATCCCAAACCACCTCAAAAAGCAAAACAACGCAATATGCAATAAAAGATAAATACATATTTTCTTATAAAATAAACGTTATTTGGAAAATAACATAAGAAATACATTGGTTTTAAACAATCTTTAATTATGATATGTTGTTAATTGTGTTTGTCATGTTTTATATTTGATTAAAATGATTAAAATATTGATTAGTTTAAATCCTTCACATTGTCGTTAGTCCTAATTACTAGATACATAAATGACAAACATTTGTGTCAGTTAATGGGTCGCCATTTTTTCCTGGCTTGTTTCTTTCACATCATGTGGTCAAATAGCATGCTTATGCTTAAAATGCCAGACAATCTATAAACTAGGCCTTTAAGATTTTAATTATTGACACACACAATTTGTACATGTGACTAGTTATCAAAAAGAAATTTGACATTACAGAAATTACATATTATATTTAACGACTGATTTTTATTATTATTCTGTCATTCATTTTTAAAACATAATATACATGTTAGAACTTGTTATGCACATGTGGTTCGTTTATGATAATGCTTTCTCTTAAAACTGCTCTTGGTTTTATCCATTTTAACAGTATCCATAAGGACTAAAACAACTGAAACTCTTCCGGTTCATATTTTAACAGATCCTTAACAAGGGTTTGTTGACATCCTTACTTAAGGAAGACATCTTTTTTTTAAATACTCTGCCTAATGACTTAACTGTAGATAAGAATTCAATGCACAATTAACACATAACTTGTGAAAAATCCAAAAGGAACTAGCCTATATCAAAATAGAGATAACACCATCGGCAAAACCATAGGGCAATAAAAACGCACCACAGTGCACAATTTCGTGCACAAACTGTAAAGCTTTGCTTTGGTGGTACTGTAGTTATTCTTATGTTCACTCAATTCAATTATACGTTTTATGCATCAGGCCTGATCAGTACTCCACTGAAGTGTGTATTGTAGCTATTATAAATATTTTCCGGGTGAATGCAACTCCCAACCGATACACGATCACCTTTTATGAGATGAAATCCACCAGACACAGACACCAAGTAGTCGGAATAATGGTTGTCACTGTTAAGGCTGAAGAATAATAGAATTTTAGAGCTTCTGTTTACAAGGATATTACAGTCAATATATTCATTAAAACCAGAACCTTTACTGAGGGACGCGGAGAACCAGTACGTGCCGGGGATACGACAGGTGAAGACGCCAGTTGCGAGATTGTAGTCGTTACCCTCGTTGTATTGCAAATACGGGAATCTTATGGAGTTGGTTTCGTTGATTATTGCAATTCCTGAGGCAAGGAAAAGTGAGTTACCTGCAACCAGAAAATAATTATTTTCAAAAGGTTAAACACACAACCCTGTTTTCTTTAAAAAATGAATAAAATAGTATGTACCCATCATATTCTTATTTGAACAACAGCAGTATTCAGCGTTATATTGACTACATGTACATGCAAACTATGTCATCTGAACAGAAATGTTAAAACCCATGAATCCGCTGATATAGCAACTATTTAAGCTTAGTTTTGTTTGCAACGTAGTAATGTAAGAAGTTCTATTTCTTACAGCGTACATAATGATATTAACGCGATTTGATTCTCTTGAAACGTTGCTCGCTATTTTGAAACAATTACATTGTATTGAATAAAAAATTAAATCATGATCATTCGTTCCTATTTTACCAACAGCCTCATGGTATATCAAACAATGCACCGTTCCGAAAAAAATTAAACTTGGCCCAAAGCGGTAGATTTGCTTTGATCTTGTGAACTAAGCGAACATGTATGTCTTACATGTGTAGCTGGAGCAGGTTCTGAAGTCAATGTTGTTCCCGGCACAGCTGTTGCTCAAGGCGGACGCCAGTGGATTGTGACAGTCCCGAGATCGCTGCTGAACGCCTGTACCACAGGTCAATGAACAAGCGTCCCATGCCGACCAAAGCGTCCAACCGACTAAAGAAACATTGGTAAATATGCAGTTGTTATCAAACCTGTTGAAATGATCCACGTATATACACATTCAGGCGACTATAACATACGTGTTTTGGTTTGAAAATATTGAGATGTATTTACAATTACTATACGAATACGTACTGCTGCACTGTACTTCAACGCAGGTCCGATACTCAGAACTTTCCCCATCACAGTTGTTGTTCAGAGAGGATGCTTGCGTATTTTGACAATATCGTGTCCGGCGTTGAGCCCCCGTGCCACAGGTGGACGAGCATGTGCCCCAATCTGACCAAGGCGTCCATCCCACTGTACATTTTTATGACTTTTATAACCATTGTTTCGATTATCATTGTTATTCTTTAACCTCAGTTAGTAAAACGGTATATAGAATCAAAAGTAAAAAGAAGTAATCAGGTAAAATTAAAGCTGTAGCATAACCTGGACACTGAAACTCCATGCAGATGTCCTGGTCGACACTGTCCCCAAAGCAGTGATTGCCATCGGGTGATGGCCAGGGGCTATCGCACGCGCGGTCACGTCGACGGAGACCGATTCCACACGAGGAGCTGCACGTGCCCCATTCATTCCACCCACTCCAGCCGCCGTGTACTTTAAATTGTACATATATATCTTGATATTTATGTATACATTCATAACACTACCACAGCACCATAATTATACAATAACTATTAATCCAATGGCAGTGTACTACTTTATGAGGGTCGGGAAAAGAAGGCAATATGTATATCTTGATTTTTCAACATGAGGCTATCGGATCGTCTAAACGAACATGCGTTTACTACTACATACCGACACACGTTTAATTAAACAGCGCATTACCCGGACATTTGTTCATCAAGCATTCTGACGTTTCTTGAGATGGTCCCTGGCAATCATCTCCGCCGTGTGCGGGTGGGGGATTGTCACATGTTCTGTTCCGGATGCGGGTGCCGTTGTCGCACGTGACGGAACAAGTTCCCCATGTCCCCCAGACAGACCATGCTCCGTCAACTGGCAGGAAGTAATAACTAAATATTTCAAAGCATTATGTATTGATGTATAAATGTTTCTAACGCCAACCCTGTACATGCCATCGTGCATGTACAAATGTTATATTACCCCTTCATTCATGTTCATTTTTAAGAAAAAAAAATCACAAAAAAAGAAGAAGATGGCTTAAATTATTGCAAGTGTACAAGCTCGATATGAACCGTTCATCACGATAACCTACCGATGTCACAGAGATTGCAGTATTTCCTGCAAACCCGTTTGGCCGTGTCAGGGTCCAGGACACAAATGTTGAAGTGGGAACAAGCTGAATCTAGGTCAACGCACGGGGCTATAAAGGAAACATGCATTTAATTATCAATCGGAAGAAAAAATACAACAATTACAAATACCGATAATACATGACACATTCATTTACAATAAGGTGATTCCTTTTTGTCAATAAATTGTGAAAACCAAAGGTATAAACGATTACCTATTGTGGTGTTTGGTGATAGAAGAAACCCTGAAATAGACAAACACACTGTCTTGCAAATTGCACATACAGATAAATACATTGTTTTACAAATTATATATAAGTGATGCAAATATCTACCATACAAATTTGGCTTTTAAATCTAACAGGTACACCTGTAATGTAATAATGTAACATAATATAGCAGCATGTGGTTTTTGTAACAACTGCCCTTGAACAAAGGTGGCCAAATTGGCAACATTTTAAAGTTCTTGAATAGTTTACACACATATTTACTATAGTTTTTTGCACAAATATCATAATTCAATAATCAATGCCAAACATTAAGAACTTATTTTCAAGAACCAATATAACTAGTGTAGTGCAGTCGTGCCTATATGTGACCTTGGTTTCATAATTATTCTAAATAGTAGAAAGCTTGTCTTAATGCCGGTTTCTTCTAAGATTGTTTCTATCATAATACAGTGCATATTCCAACAAACAGCCTTCCTGAATTCACCAAAAATGATCTGCGAACTACTGTCCTTTCACTGAAATGATCGAGCTGTTGAGCCTCGTTCACTCTGTCCCGGTTTTCAGTCCCGGCGTCGCTACGGTGTGGTCACTGCGACCACACCGTAGCGACAACGGCAAGCCTCTCATTGGATCGGGATACACCGTGTTGAACCGGCGTTCACCGGAAAGTGTCCCCGGTGGTTTCAATTTTTGAAACATCCGGGACTCACCGGGACGCACCGCACTGCGAAACAACGCCGGCTTATTCCATCACCGTAGCTCTTCCGGCATGAACCGTTTCTTCACCGTACGACCACCGCGACACACCGTGGCGCCTCCGGGGCTACACCGGGAATGTGCCGTCGCAAACCGTAGCATCACCGGGACAGACCGTGATCACTTTTTGCCCCAAACCTGTTCTGGTCCGTAGCGCTGCCGGGAATGTATGAGCGCACTCGAATTCCTTCACGCTTCGTCCCGGTTCGTCCCGGTCCACCGGCTACAATTTGCCGGGACGCACAAGGGCTTACACTTGGACAGTGTGAACGAGGCTTTAGAGACAACTTAACCGACTTAGATACAAAGAGCGGTACCATAATAAATTCAGTGTTGAAAAGATGCTAAAAATCTATCCTCACACGAAACATACATATACATGTAACGATAACTACATGCATATGTCGAAGTTGAGATGTTTATAAAGTATCGTCGTCTAACATTTTTTATGATGATATATAAATTACAAATAATGTATTAGAACACAAAATAATTCATTATGACACCAATGAAAACATATTTTACCTGACGTTCCCATTCCCATCACAAACAGTATAATGCACGACGCGCTCAGACTATCCATTCTTAGACCAGTAAGGTAAAGCAAGTTAACTAACAAATATGTGGAATGACAGAAGACGCATTTGTTGGAGTTATATAATTCGGTGAACTGCATTGAACTGGTTAATGTTGACTTCCTTTTTGATAGCGGTCATCTTTTATCAAACATTTTAAACGCTATTTGTCAATCAAGTAAAATCGCACACGAAGATATAACACGATAAATTACTTTAAAACTACTCCGTTGGTAAGATAAACGCGACAACCATAATTCAATCTGTGTTTGCCTTTTTCTAAAACTGAAACACCGGTCTATATCAATCACTTTAAATTAAAAATTTAAAGGAATTTAAGTAATATATCAAGATTATTGTGTTTACTATAGAAAGGAGCCTTGGGGCGATTTGCTTTTCATACACTTTACATTTGGCAGGGATAAATATGTTATTAAAGACGTTTAGTTAATTCAAATCCATTTTATTATCCAGTAGTAGCGATATTGGCATTTACATGCCTAGTATTTGTACGTGTAACCAATATACCAAGATTAAAATACACAAACCTTCCGTTGTAAAGCAAATAAAAATCATGTTATTTCTACCCTTAGTGGACATTCGTTTGTTTAAGCCCAAATAGATAAATCGCTGCAGTTTATGGCATTTTAAAACGTAAATTTCCTAATTGTAATATAATTTTCAGTCTTATACGTAATTTGTACTCATGCGAACATATGTCCACTTTCTAAATGTGCGCCTCACTGTCATGGGTATTGTTTTAAAACAAGCCAACATTCGAATTTAAAAATAGGTTGTTTGTAAAAACTTACTATATGCAACACAGCTTATTGAACTAGTAAATCAATCGGCTACACTAGAGCCCATCTTGATTTTGTTCATTACATATATAGTTGTTATTGTCTATGTACTGATTTAAATTGTTTCCCAAAGCACCTTTGTCATTTTTTCAAA
>Ga0224511_10000398_pt1 | contig 20128 bp, 9 predicted proteins | sample SF_May12_sed_USG_2_FD_169988 | JGI IMG/M metagenome (GOLD analysis project Ga0224511, IMG submission 169988) | Sediment microbial communities from San Francisco Bay, California, United States - SF_May12_sed_USGS_8_1 | ecosystem: Environmental > Aquatic > Marine > Sediment | place: USA...
ATGAAATTTTTGGGTCAGTAATAATGGAATAGTTCACTGAACAAAATAAGACCAGTTTTTAACGATAATTTTAATATTTTTTTCATTTTTTACAATTTGAGCATCTGGAGGACAGTGCCTTTAAAGTGAATAACTTAAGTTGACATTTACTTTGATTGTAGTCCGGGTTTATAGGGGTACTGGAAGTATGCGTTGCACTAGCGGATCCAGGGGGGGGGCGCACCGGCGCCCCCCCCCTAACGGCCGCGGACCTATGATTTTTAATGCCCAAAACGTTAAATTTTCTGATATTTTTCCTCGTTCGCTTCGCTCGCGATTTATTTTAAGCCTAATTTTAATAGAAATACGTCAAAAACACGCTGAAACATGACTTTTAATTCAACCGTCGACATTTTCAATGATTCCCATCCCCCCCCCCCCCCGTTGACAAATTCCACGCCCCCCTAAGGTCAAATCCTGGATCCGCCACTGCGTTGCTGTCTTCATTTCAGAGCTACTCCAGGATAGATTAGTAAGATAAAATGATATCGCATTTTGACACAGCAAACTTATTTTTTTTCATTGTTTGTTTGGTAATTTTTAATATGTCAAAAACAAGTGTGAGTCACTTTTAAAGGCAATAGTTTACACACATACCGGTAATTCCATTCTTTTCCATGACCAACGACAAACTTTACATTTTTTGTATGTGCATCTTTGTGAAAAAGTGAACATAAACAAAAATCTCTTATTTTACTTCAAGGACAAGGTACACCCTCGCACTTAAGATCAAATGGTTGATATTGTGGCCAGTTTGAAGTCGAAACCTGGTCAAACAATGACATTTTCAACAACTGAATTTGCATGTAACACAATAGCAAACCACACCTCTGGTTTCATTTGTAGCATAGCAACTTGATGTTTCTCCTTGAAACGAACCAAGACCTAGATTTATGGGCTGTACTTTACTAGTCTGCAACAATATTTTACCCGACATTCCCGAGCTCCCACTTATCTCTCATTAGCGAACATAGGTTCCCCATTCACTTGTCATTGCTCGGAAATGCACAGTAATAAACTGTAACGTTGTGGTGTGCACATGCGAGTTGTGGTAAGCTTTGCTACAAACAAAGCCCCGACAGACGGCCACAAGTGGCATAAGTGGGCCTCTAACGTTGGATGTCAACTATTCATAGATATAATGAATGGGTGCCGTACAAAGGTACTCAGACCCTATAGTACTTGAAATACTGAACCATTCTTATACCATACTTATACTGTATGAGCAAAACAGTCAATAGTTGTAGAGTTTTTCTTAATGAAATATATATAGAATTAAGTATTCGTGAATAATAGCAGGGCTATGTTAACCCTTTCGTTCATGTCTACGTACATTGCAGTTAGTCTTGGACAAAGATACCATGTGCTAACAGCTCATTGGCGTGTATCTTCGGAAATATAACCATAATTAAAACACAGAGTTTATTACGAGTCTTCATTTTAGACAGAAAAACATAAATATGTGTTTATGTCATAGTCATTACTTCGGTATATGATCATTCTAATAAATCAGTTTTCCTACTTAAATTTATACACTTACAGACCAATTTATTACAACATAAAATTATATTCCAAAGCTTAATCTGTTATAGGGACGGCATCTATTAGGTAGTCTAAATGTGGAACATGGGCATTATAGACTTAAAAAAATCGTATATATTTTGAAAGAGCATAACATCATTTCATTTGACAAAATGTAATGTTGATGCCTCTTAGTTATTAATTGGCTGAAAGTCCAGTGAACTGGTCGTTTTTCGCATCAGTACAATATAAAACATTCATTGAGGTGTTCTGTTCATTTGCAATATTAAGTATGGTGTGAATATCAATCATAATACCTGATAATGATTGTATATAAGATTACAGGAAGATCCCAGGAAGTATCTTGCTGCGGTAATGTCTGCCGTTCATTATATTGATACACACCACGTGGACGTATTGGGCCGATGTGGAAATGATTATGTAGTCCAGCAATATGTCTATAAATCATAATTATGATTTTTATTTTACGTACAATTGCAAATGTAATGTACACTGACGAACTACGTTTCAAACGTTTTAATCTGAGAATATGCAACTACATACAACTTAACCAAAAAACGTAAAAAAGCAGTCATACAAATTTATGAATGAACTAAGTATGGTCTAAAAGAGTTGAACTTATACGTGTTTTCCTCCATGAACTGACATATTTGTATGGTTATAGTCTTAACGATGACTTTTATGTAAGTTATAATTGTAACGAACATCAGAACAGCGAATTGTATCCATTCCACATATGATCACGAATGTTTTTCGCCGATCTTGTTTAAGACTGTATATCAAATACAGTTTGATTTTATTTTCACCAATCCTTTTCTACTTCAGGTGAATCCAAAGAGCCTGTCCGCGCGCCAGGGTCTGCGCGTGAATGACCGCGTGCTGGGCATCTGCAACAGCCAGGCACACCGGATGTCGCACGAGCAGGCGAAGATGGAGATCATCCGCGCGGGAAACGAGTTGGACCTGATTGTCCAGAGGTATGGGCGTGGGGAAGGGTGGATGTGGTTGGATATGGTATCAGGTATAATATAACTAAAAAAACAATCTGTCAAAAAAACACTGAAGGAAAAAACACGTTACATACTTTTGCAAATAAAACAGAAACGTATAAACTAAAGCAATATCAAAATTAATGGAGATCATTGTTCAGGCACATCTATCATGCAGTAAGAAGAAAAAAGTTGTGTTGTTTAGATGGAGTAAGTTTTGTTTTTGTTCTGTCTAATTAACTGACCCAGGGAGTGATCGAGGATATAAGGTTACAACAGATGCCTCTCTTCATCTAAACCATGCATGTGTGCGGTTCAATTCCTCCAACGCCCGTAGCACTCGTGTAGGAGTGAACGCCTGCTTGGCCGCTCCATGTGTCCAATCCATTCACCAATTGTAAAGACATTTCAGAATGCAAACGGGCCATAGCTCAAATTATGACAGCCCCTTTAACGTCTACGTTCTAACGCATTCTGGTCAGCATCATAGTTGTAGGAGGAGCTGGAAGAAAGCCAACGCGAGAAACAGATGGCTCTACTTCGCTGTAAATTACCTAGAAACGAAACAAACGACTTAGCCTTGAAACCTTTACTACAATTTCTCTAGATTCTGTAGATCTCATTCATCTGTACGTTAGTTTAGTTTTACGTTATAAATGGTTTAAAGAGGCATGATCTTGAAGATATTTGAATTAACAGGAATTTCATTAATTTTCAAGAACATAATTATTTCATAAACACTTTTCAATCCGCCGTTCTGTGTTCGCATTTAACACATCAAAGTTCTTGTTTTACATCTGTTTATTGCAAATATGTTGATATAAAAGTCAAACGAGCATTGTATTTACAGCTAATTGAACCTGCTGAACCATGTAAACCAAGCATTCGGGCCAAAAAGTGTACACTTTTCTTCAATAAGTTTTGCTTTGAACAGGAGATACAAAAACTATGCGGAATTTTTGTCATTATTATCTCTAGAAAAATTCCTCCCAATACCGCGTGCATGAATTGTTTCTTGTGTAAGCCTCCGTTATGATAAGCCTGACAGTTTGAGAAAGTGCCAAAAGCGCACTCCAAGACAGCAATTAACGGGAGATACTGATGCCGCGAGAACATGCAATCTTGATACATACATATAATTTGATTCAAGGTCATTTTATTTTTGCACGGAGTACTGTAACTGTGTTTCCTGGGTACACAACGCAGACAGAACAAGCATCGACGTCAACCAAAGTTTACAAATTGTTACATTGTTATGCCCCGTTCCGCAATTATTGCAAAGTATTTCCCTTTCTGTACTTTATTTTTTGTTCTTTTGATATGCGTATCACAAACAGAAGTCATGGTTTCTTTTTTTACTCATTTTATTTATGAATCACATTTTAACCTGATAATCTTATCACAAATCGACTGGTTGTTGAATATACCGCTATAAATGATCAAGATTAACAGCCAGGATAAGTACATTTGAACATGCTCCAAATTTTGACTTTATTATATAGAGCAGAAAAAGAGAATTTGTCAGATTTAAATTTTAGAACATATTACCATAACTGACAAATATTGAAAATACGTTGAAGAAAAATACGTTTTATTAACATACTTTTATAGAAACGTAAAACAATAAACGTTTTTCTAATTTTCATTATAGTGATTAATTACAATATGGTATTTTCACAGGCGGGCTGGACAAGGACAAGACTTTGTAGATGCGAAGATCGCACGGCCTTCAAGGCGACAAGAAGCTTCAGAGGAGTCCACGGAGTACAGGGGCTACACCAACCCCAACGTACAGTCCCGGTCGTTTAAAATCCTTCAAGAATCATTAAGTTATTCCGAAGCCAATGAGGAAGGTATGATTCTCCCCACGGGCAAAACGCCGGGGGAGTCTATTGTCCGTAGGGCTTATAACGAGGGAAAACAAAGGCTTGAGGAATTATCTGAAATAAATCCTAGAAATTTCACCGAAGAGGGTCAGTCACCATACCGTTACCATGACACCGTCGTTGCCGAGGACGACCAGTCGCGGTTAGAGAACGCAGCCGGCTCTGGTACGGCGCAGCCAGAACGCCGACGCCGAAGGCGAAAAGAGAGGCCACATAGTGCAGCAGATGCAGATGTAGCGACCGCTAAGCAATACGAAGGACTCGATCCAAACCGCAAGATACCGCAAGTAGATATTGCGATGAGCTCAGTCCTATCCCCTGGTGCAGGTCAACAGCAGTATTTACAACAGGCAAGGGGACACTACGAACGGGAACCATTGACCCAGCCACAAGTGGCAGTAAGTCATCACTCGGCACCACAACATTCTGGCCAGCGGACACAGCATCAACAACACAGACAAGGAGTTGATATATCTATGAGCTCCGTTCTGTCGCCGGCTGCTGGTCAGCAGCAGTACCTGCAACAGGCCAGAGAACACTACCAACCCGAGCCAGTCGCCCAACCACAGGTCGCTGTTTCCATGCAAGGCCCGCCTCAGCGTACATCTGGGCAACAGAGACAACGTCAGAGACCGTTGAAACTTGTCAACTATCAGTTTGATGAGCAGTACGGTTCTCCTCAACAGAGTAAGCAACAAGCAGTCGTTTCTCCACAAAAGGCTGGCGCCTTTATCCCATCGACAAAGACGGTTACGTCTGTCGCAGCAGAACTTGACTTAAAACATATTGACCAGGGCATGGAACAAGGGGGACAGGCAGTGATTGCTGGCCACGCTAGAATTAGTCACCACCAGCAAGCCGAAGTCACACACGTCAAATTTGATGAGTCCCATTTACACGTCGAGCCAATTGAGCAGAAGATACATGACGATGGTAACAAAATGCACGTACACGAAAATGAACCACAACAGCAAAAAGCTCCTCCAGCTGTGACGCAAATAGTACCAACTGCTTCAGTTCAGATGCATACCAGCACCCAGTCGTCCACAGCTGTCGTGAGCAGTCCTCAAATGGCTATTGTAAAAAGGCCAGATATGGCTGTCGTTCAGAAGCCAGAAATGCCGGTACTTGAAAAACCGCAAACGGTAGTTGAAAACAAATCAGACGCCGTGACTACTAGCGCAAATATCGATGCAGCAGATGGTTTAGCAGTATCCAAAAGCAGTGTGCAAGAGATCACACAGGTCGAAATTGTAAACAAAGACTCACAACAGTCAAGTCAAGATATTGAAACACAAAATAGTTCAACGAAGACTGCGTCAGAAGGTGTAAATGTAACAGCTGTAGAAGAAATGTCGTCAAAAATCGTTGCACAGGCTACTGAACTTGCCGTAGCCGAAGCATCAAAAACTGTCATTGCAGCTCAGAACGAAACAATCACGACCAGTTCACAAAACGAATCGAGTGCAGTTGAAATAGAAGAAAAGATGGACGTCAAAGCACAAGCTGCACCAAAGGAAAAAGCTTCTAAAGCAGTTGAACAAATATCAAGCAACATTGGTCTTGAAACTGTAAAATCTGCGCCTGTAGAACAGACGTCAACTGTTGCAGAGGACGACTTTACGGTTGTCCAGCAAGTTCAGCAGTCAGAACCACGCACAGAAACAAAGGAAGCAACACCGCCGGAAGTAGTAGAAGAAACAATAAGTAAAGAACAGAAAGTTGTTTCTGCTAATGCAACAACCAAAACTGAAAAGGTTTCAACCGAAGTGACAGAAATTGCTGTATCTGAATCCGTTGCAGTAAAGGAAGAAACTGTAAGCGAAGAATCTAAAACTGAAAACACTGCATCAGTTGCTGTTTCAAGTTCAAACAACGAGGTCGCCACGACGGAGACTGAGGCTACAGTTGCAGCGCCGCCAAAAGAAGAAATCGCATCAGAAACCGTAACGGTTACGGCCTCAGAAGATGTGTCGGTGCCTTCAAACGAAGAAAGCTCTTCAGAAACAATAAATGTTTCAACATCAGAAGTTGTTGAGCATGTTTTGGTAACGGAAGAAGCTGGAAACTCTGTTCAAGAAGAAACCATTAGCTTTTCTATTGGAGGAGATGCATCACAAGAAGCAGAAGAATCCCATTCTTTCTCCGTTGACGTTAGTTCTGATGCAAATGAAGCGGGCGATGAAAGTGAAGTGGTTTCATTCTCTATTTCAACAGATGCTGATATCGAAACAACCGCTGAAGAAGTAACACTGTCTAATGACAACACTGAAGACAACGCAAATGCCGAGACAGACGTCACGTTTAGCATAGGTAAGGAAAAAGCAAATACAAATACTGATCAGAAGGATGAAAAACCTAAACCAGTTGGTATTCAGAAGAAATTACCTGGTAAATTGGAAAGTAGATTTCTAGGAGCTAATGAAGAATCAAGAGCTAAGCCAGTCCGAGTTGTCGATAGCCAAGGTGGCGTCGCAGCTAGGTTGGCAAAATTGGGTAAAAAATAACTTTATGTAAAGTAACTTTTCGGTATCCAATAGACCAATTATATGCGCACGTAGATGTTTTCTCCATTTTTGCATACCGTTTGTGTACATTATTTGAATTAACACTTGGGGATCTGTGAACTGTAGATTGGTTCTAGCCGAAACAAGGAAGGTATAAGACATGCAAATAACGTGCATGAGAAATAATCAACGATTATTACGGAAGTTGTGCAGTGAACTACATGTATATACGTTAATTTTGAAGCTACAAAATCGAATGACGCAGCATTAACATGTAACCAGCCAAAGCTTTTTTGGAACATGTAACGTACATGTATATAAAAATATATATCGCTGAAGAATTACAATAACTCCACCATTTACACGGCTTTACGAGATTGCACAGTGTGTTTTTGACGCCGGAATGCGGGCACGTGGAGTTCGTGTTGACGTTGGAATGTGGTGGAATGGTTTGTCGGTATATATGAGTGCAGTTTGATTTGAAGTGAAGCCTGATCGATGGATTTCCGTTCCTTAATCTTGTTTTCCCTCGTTATAGTCATGTTGTGATATTTTATGAAGCCATTACACCGTCTCATTCCGTGAATGCTGCATTATTGTTATCCGTTACAAATGGTTATTGTTACTTTTATTGTTAAAATAATTTACGTTTTTCTTTTATTCTAAACAGGGCAATGATAATTATTTTATTTATTTATTTCCATATATATTTTGTTAATTTGTTTTATTCATTCAAATGAATTATTATTTTACAAGCATGCTCAATTTTAATTTGATTGCCTGCATTTAAATTCCACACCTTGCACTTTTGCCGTGTGATATCTTAATATGTTAGATCTATTTTCACTTTTGTTTGATATTTTTCACCAGGAATCTAGATGCAGACAAGTGGTTCAGCTTTAACATTGACATAAGCGATCTTGATGCCGACACTTGGTTCAGCTTTAACATTGACATAAGCGGTCTTCAAACTGAGCCGCGCCTACTAAAATGGATTCCAAAGAACCGAAAATACGGGAACTGGTCATTTATTGTGTAGAGTGTGGATTAAGCTATGTTCAGTTCAGTTTCTAATGCTTAAACACTGACAAGACTTTGAATGTTAAGCTTTAAACTAAGCAAATTAAGAAATGTTCTGAATTTTGAAACCCCTTTGGCGTATGCTTTGTGTTGTGCGCAATATTTTCATTTAAGTGTTCAGATGTCAAATTTCTGTGTGCAAGGTAATCTGATGTCTCAAAAGGGATCTTGCCTATGTCGCAGCTAGCTAAAACAAAACCGCGCTGATATTATGTTTACAGACTTTCAGTATGTTATCAGACAATGACTGTAAAGAATTTACTAGAATTGGGCTCCCTTACGCTAAAACGAATACATGGCTGCAATGATTGGCATAAGGTTGACAAAAATATAAGTAGCTTATCTGTGATTTTGACAATTGCTTGTGTGTGTGCAATTGTTATATTTTTGTTGTCACTTGTTTGTTTTTGTGTCGTGGTAATTTTATTTCCATTCGTTTTACCAGTATGACATTTATTTTATTGTGTTTCTTAATTTGTGTGTTCCGTCTCTCCACTTTTCCTGGCAACCTTAACTTTTCCCCTACATTTAATAACATGCACATGAAGATGTTATACATTTGTTTGAAATTGATCATTGTTAATTTGTTTATTTCATTTGAACAGGTTTTGTTGCTGATTTTTATATGAAGACATTTTTGTTTTGTTTTGTTTTTCAAAAGTATTAAACGTTTTTAATGAAAACTGTGTTAGTTGATGTAAATTGGACATGACTGCGTTGTATCTTAACAATAAAGTTTATGGTATATAATAATGATGTATTAAATATGCTCAACTACACATATGTATAAAGACATTACAACGCAACAGGTTCTTTTTCTCTATTTTATTGTTATTTACATCCTGTTTATATATGTAGTTAATTGTACCATATGTGAGTTACGATTGTTGTATCTCTGTACCCATCTTGTAAGAGCGTGTAAATGCACCCTGTCATAAACGTGATCCATTCCCAGAGACCTATTCCAGGACATAGTGTGTAAGACATGAACTTGGGTATAAATTGTTCCAACGTCATGGCGTACTTTTCCCGCATTGTACTGAACACAGTCACTATAGCGTCATGACGTCTTGGCGTAACACGCCCGCATTATATTGATTACAAGTCACCATAGTGTCATTACGTCATGGCGTAACAAACTTTGAGTACCGGCGTCACAGAGGAGTTTTGATGATACTGTTACGATATAGGCTCATATTGACTTAACAATATGCAAACTGAGACCTTTTGACATGAAACATTTTGAATGAGATATGCTAACTACAATGAACTTTGTTTTCTGACACACCATTTCAATTTCTGTATCATTTGTGTGCGCAATTGCGTTATAAAACATGTGTAATTGTAAGTATCAATAATATGTAAAGGCACAATGTAAGAACTAGATTTTATTTAATGTTTTTCTTCTGTACTTAAAACAGGTCATGCTAGAATTGATTGAAAGTTTCTCTTTTGGGGAAAAAAGTTCAATTTGGATCAACATGTTAATTGTTAACGTGTGTATATTTATATTTTGATACATGTAATATTAGTCAAACTTCTGTTTTAACCCGATCTCCCGATCAACTGCAAATTGTCTGCTACCTTACTTGAACAACAACAACAACAACAACAACAACAACAACATCAAAAACAACAACAACAACAACAACAACAACAACGACAATCACTTCAACAACAAAAATAATTTACCATAATATTTTTTCATTTTAGAAATTTTCTGAAGTAAAATATTGTATGTTATGTTGTTCATCGTTGTTTTACGACTATGATGTTTTATGACTATAATGTTTTATGACTTTAAATATGATGAACTACACAAGATCGAGTTTGTGGGCAGGATGCGTTGATTGTCTCCTCTTTAAGTACTTGTAATGTGTACACACCATGGCATTTGGTATGTAGGAAAGTTGTTTTTACCCTGACATATGTATTTTTGATTTGAATAAAATGGTTGAAAACGTCAGAGTTAATATTTTAGATTTTTTAAAGACCATTATGTTTGACATAATGTTTCAACAGTAATATAGAAGTAAAACCTTCCTCGGCGGTCACGTCATGCCTTGGTCGATGTGGGAGCTGACGACCAGTATAAAATGCCGACACGAATCAATGTATGTAACGTTTATACACTTATAACGACATGTTTAGAAATTTAATATTTTGTGAGATTTCCAGAAAAAAACACGTTAACATTATGTAAGTGCAGCAAACCCATTGTGTAAAAGCAGCAATTACATTCAGATTGCTTAAATTGATGACAAAAGTGTCAAACATCGCTTAACAAAAACATGTGAAATTATATTTTTTGCAATGTTTGAAAGACAATTTCTCATTGACAAAGATCGGACATTGGCATTTCATTTAAGGACGAGATACAAAACTAAATGCCCAAATCAGCCCAAAATAGTCAATTTGTCACATTAAAAAAACTAGCAATGATATTAAATGAAATACATGTAAGTAACATATTGTTATATCATCATCAGTCATTTTTTTCCTTTTAAACACGACAGTAATCGTACGATAACAGCTTGAAAATAATATGCTATACATTTTGAAAATTCTAAGAACACTTTTGGAAAAAAGCTTTTAAACACCGACGAAATATAAACTGAACGACGGTTTAATACATTTTCACATTGTTTCATCATTATGAATTTCAATTCAGCGGAGAAATGGTTTCGGTGTTATTGTGCTAAATATGATAAAATCAGAAATAACTTTGATAAGTGGAAACACACATTATAACACTTAATATTCGAGGCTTAGGCAACACTCAAAAACGAAAAACATGTTTTGAATGGTTAAAACAAAATAACTTCAATATAATATTATTACAAGAAGAACATTGTGATAATAAAACAAAATCAAATTAGAAAGATGAATGGGACGGTCCTTGCATATTTAGTGGAAACAGATTGCAAACAGAAGGTGTTGCGATTCTCATTTATCCAACAAACATTAAAATGAAATAGAACTTGAACTTAAAGTAGGCCGGTTAATAGGTATGGAGATAACTCTAAATGAAAAACAAATCACAATTCTAAATGTGCCGAGTCATGAGAAAACCTGCATTAATGACATAAAAATTGATTCTCAGTTTTTACATACAACATGTACTTCCAACTGTGCTGAACAAATACTGAACATTTCATGCAGATATCTTGAATAGTTGTTAAGATATGAGCATTTGAATAAGTACACTGGTGTAAAATTCGAACATGACGTCAAAACATTATCAAAAGAAAATGACGTCAACATTATCATTTTCAAGTTAAAAAGATGTTTCGAAAATATTCTAATATTCTAAAGAATTCATATTAAACACTTTATCTATTTCTTGTAACATATCCTGTGTAAGAACATCTAAAAAATGATCCGTTTTGGAACATTTATAGACCTTTAAAGGCAGCAACCCAGCTTCTTTTCAAAATTACACCTGATTACACACGAATGATTACCATCGAATGTGGAGAAGCAAAAAAAACACTACATATGAATTTTGTAATCCTTATACATTGAGCAGTATGTTAGCCAAATATTAATTCGATATAAAACCTTTTAAAAATTAGTCAATTTTGCATAGAAATAAAAGTTAATTGCTTTAATACTAATGAATGTCATTAATGCAGATTTTGTCATGGCGCGCAACTTTAATATATATGGACCAAACAAAGATGACATTTCAGTATTTAAATTATTGGAAAGTACTTTACTTGAAAATGATGAAAAACATACATAGTTGGTGGGGCTTTTAAAACTGTCTTAAATAGTGAATTAGATAAGAAAAATGGAAACCCTAATTACCATCACAAATGTAGAGATATACTTCTTGAAATTACAAAAGCAAACAACCTGGTAGATGCATGGCGAATTCAACATGAAAATAAGAAACAATATACATGGCATTCAACAAAATCACCAGTTGTACATTGTAGACTAGACTTCTTCCTAATATCTGAAAACATACTAAAAACGTTAAAAACAAGCAGCATCAAACTTAGTTATAAGTTACTTAGTTACTTAGTTATATAAAACTAATCATCCATTGGCATCAAATACTTTAGACAAACCAAAAAGCTGAAAAAGGTCCCGTGTATTTCAAACTTAACAATTCGATATATAAATCAAAAATAAAGAAATGCATTGAGGAAGACTCAAATCTTGACGAAGATATTAAAAACGATTTTTTTTTCAGAAACAAAACAAAAAGATAGATGATAATATTAAAGAAACATGTGAAGGTATTTTATCAATTTACGAATATGAACTGGCAGTAAAAGAAATATGTAAAAATAAAAGCCAAAAATCAGACGGACTTACTTTTGAATTTTACAAATTTATTTTGGAATGATCACTAATCATATCACTAATACAAAAACCAATTAAAGATTTAGAAGAATTATCTAATCGGAGATATATCACTATTTTAAATATAGACTATAAAATAGCCACTACAGCAATATTTAATCGTATAAATAATTCTTCCTATAATAATTGATAGTGAACAAACATGTTTTATAGAGGTAGATGCATTGGATAAAACGTCAGATTAATACTATCAATAATAAATTTTCTAGAAACGAAAAAACACACCTGTCTTCTATGTTTGCAGAATTCCAGAAAGCATTCGATTGCTTAAGCCATATTTCATAACAGATTGTCTAAAATATTTTAATTTAGGACCAGACCTTATCAAATGGATTAAAGTATTGTATAATGATATATTTAGCAATACCATAAACAACGGATATATGTCAGACCAATTCCAAATACAAAAAGAAGTAAGACAATGCTGCCCGCTGTCTTCATCCTTATTTCTGCAAGTTTTGACAAATTACATAAAACTTAAAAATTATGGGACAGAGACATCTTTTTAAAATCTTATCACAAGCACACATACATGTATGTTTTAAAAAAGTAAGGTAATATTAGAGTTTTATAAGTGAAACAATAATAGTTATTCCAAAAAATACAAATTAATTTTGTTTCAAACTTTTGTTTACGTCCTACTTTCTAATATATAACTTCTTTTGGACAAACTATTGATGATTTACTTATAAAACTTAAAGATTACCTCCGTTGGTGCTTGCGGTTTAATATAAAGGTATGTTTCGATTAAATTTTGAGTTCTGCATTCCCGCGTGAAATCAATTGTTTTGGCGAATTAATGGTTAATTAACAATTGTTTATTACTAAAAATGGTACTTTTATGTAACATAACAATATTTTACTTTTTTTTATTTTACTTTTAATTTCATTGTTAGTTTTTGAACATAACACATTGACTAGTTTGGGCTGCTTTGGACATTTAGCTTTGTATCTCCTCCTTAAACATACTTTTGATTATTTCTATCAATCGCAAACATTTAATTTAAAAGCATGTGTCCCCCATCGGGAGAAAGGAAGGTGGTAAAATATTTTTAGTTTGAAGTCTGTAACTGCACCTATTATAAAGTAATGGCAGACATAATAAGTCTGTAAATACTGAAACCAGAGTTATGGTTCTTGCACTCCGCAAGTTTCCACATTGCAATCTATCTACCTATAAGGTTTATAGTCTGTAACAACAATCATTATTTTATTAATGGTCCAGAAGACAATTTCGTCAAAACCATACAAAGGGAAAACATTTTGAAAATAGTTCCCAAGATATTGAGCACTTGTAAAAGACCTTTCACCCATTGACCTCGATCTTTGACCCACTGACCACAATCAATATGGGTCTTCCACTGAAGCAGACCAATCATCCCTTGATATATAAAGTCTCTATGACAGACGGTTTGTAAGATAATTAACGGAAACTAATTTAACATTTTTACCCCTGTGACCTTGACCGTTGATTCACTGGCCCCAAAATCAATAGGGGTAAAGAAGCACACAAATCATCCTATGAAATTTGAAATCCATGTGGTAAAAAGTTAACAAGATATTGAACGGAAAGGAGTTTCACATTTTTGACAACTGTGACCTTGACCTTTCCTCCACTGATCCAAAAAATAATAGGGACCTTTTACTAATGCAGACTAATCGTCCTTTAAATGTAGCCTCTGTGATAATTAGTAGGCAAACTATTGAACGGAAACAAGTTTTCACAATTTGGACCCCTGTGATCCCGTGTGTCGGAGGACGGGACGGGACGGACGGACGGACGGACGGATGGACGGACGGACGGAGAAAAGGGGCAAAAACAATATGTCTCTCCCAAGTTGGGGGATTTATAATAATGACTAAGAAGTTCTAGTTGATATATGGTTACGGCCAATTGTAAGTACGAGTAAAAATGGATGGTTATGATTTTTCATCGTCGGATACACATGCTCGTCTCTTCCGTTTCAATGCATTCGTCGATGCACGGAGAATAACGGAATGGAGTGGTCGTGGGTATCCGCCCGACGATGATGTTTCTTATGCAGTGAAATATTCCATATTAAAAATCTATTTACCTATGTTTTATGTTGATCTCTGGTTCTGGTACAGTTATTAAGATATAGTCAGCACGAAGCAATAATGAAGGATAATGGAACACTACGTGCTGGGGCCTAGCAATCTGACATCACACTTATTTATATTGTCCCCTAATTATGTTCACGTGTTCACATATAATAGAACACTAGATGCCGGGGTCTAGTAGTCTGACGTCACACATATATTGTCACTAGATTGTGTTCATATGTGCACATATAATGAAACACTACATGCTGGAATCTAGAAGTCTTCCGTCACACAAATATTGTTACTAGATTGCGTACATATGTGCACACCTAATGAAACACTATATGCTGGAGTGTAGTATTTTGACGTCACACATATATTGTCACTAAATTGTGTACATATGTGCACATATAATGAAACACTACATGCTGGAGTCTAGAAGTCTGACGTCACACATATATTGTCACTAGATTGTGTACATATGTGCACATATATTGAAACACTACATGCTTGAGTCTAGTATTTTGACGTCACACATATATTGTCACTAGACTGTGTACATGTGTACTCACATAATGGAACACTACAGTCCGGGGTCTTGTAGTCTTCCGTCACACAAATATTGTTACTAGATTGTTAACATATGTGCACATATAATGGAACACTACATGCTGAAGTCTAGTATTTTGACGTCACACATATATTGTCACTTGTTTGTATACATATGTGGACATATAATGGAGCACTTCATGCACGAGTTTAGTAGTATGACTCCACACACATATTGTCTCTATTTGTACATATGTACACATATAATGGAACACTTCTTGCTGGAATATACAAGTCTGAAGTCACACACATAGTGTCACTTGTTTGTGTACATATTTGCATATATAATAGAACACGACATGCCGGGGTCTAGTAGTTGGGTTTCACATTGATCCTATGGTCAACAGGTGGGCGGCTAATGATGACTTTAGCTACTTGCAACCCGCACGTGACTCCCTCACCTCGTGCGCTCCAGTCTGTGTCTGCTTCTTCAAACTCTGTAATAAATTCATACTGACATGAAAAGTAATAACATGGGAACAGGGTTATTTTTTATTTAGCAAACAATGATGTAAAAAAGCCTAAATTGATATAAGAAGTTAACATTTAGATTTGCAGCAAAAGCTAAATTATTAAAGAAATGAAAATGGCGAAAACCTGTTTGCTTTATGCAAATTGCATTTTAAGGTGAAGTCACAACATTTACACTAGTATCAATTAATCAAGTTACTGGACTTATTACTCTTCCAAAACGCCAGTTTCCGCCCCCACAACGCCCGTTTCTGCCTTCTACACACGATGTAGAGCGAAATCACGAGAAGACTGCACGCTAACGCGAACACAAAGAGGGCACCCAGGAGCGCCCACTTGTCGGCCATCACTGTCTTGTTTAGGTGGCGCTGGTATGGGCTTGTTCTTGTGTGTCCGTTGTCTCTTATGACGTCACAGTATTAATCATTCAATTTATAATGTTCAATGGCCGCGACACGTAACATTTTAATACACATAATAGAGACCCTTTTGGAAAGCCGCATATATATTACAGTTATGTGACAAATTGTTTCCGTGCTTCAATGTAATCCGGTCAAAACAAAGCGCATTTCACAACTGCACACCAACCAGTGTTGCTATTTAATATGTTAGAAATATATCTTTGATTTGATAAGTTTAGAGAGTCATATTAATGTCAGTGAATTATTTATAATACAATATATCTATTGGTCGGCGATATTATATCATACTATATGGTAAAACGAGTTAATGCCGACCACACCATGATTTAAACGGAGTATGCAGGAATACTTTTCAACAATGCAACAAGATTCAGAAGATTTGAAATAAAACAAATTATATGTAATCTATATATAATCTTATTTTACGTCTTAAGTTGATCATTCTGCGATCTTTCCTCGTGAATAATTTGATAGATGGAGACAAGAACAGACAACTATTCCAAGTAAATCATACAGTTTATTCTCATATTATCCATCTTATTTGACCTTGCATTCGTACATTTTCATATGAATTCGTTGTATCGTTAAAATAAATGTAATTGTTACGCAGGGTAAATTAGTGATGTGAATTAGGATAAACTATATAAAAGTCGGGTTATTCATTCATAAGTGCGAGGTCAAAGTAACTGGATAGGACATCTAAAGATATATGAACGAACTTGTTATTTAAAGATAACATGTATTTTAAACGGCGACTGATTTAATATCGAATGCGTTTATCAGAGAGCATGGTAGGCCTAAGCTAAGCGGAACTGAAATGATGATTCAGCGTTAAATAAGAATTAAAAGAAGAAAAACAATACATATGAAGCGGAGTGTCCATGTCGTCGGGTTCAATACATTATTCTGTACTGCTACTCTGTATCTGTACGTAAGCATTACACAAAATACAATAATTCACACAAATATGTTTATAATACATTCTTAGTTTAAAATCGTTAGATAGGATTCCAGTTCCAAATGCTTGGTAGTTATTACTTTTAGTTTCTTCACATGCAATTTATACATTTGCAGCTAGATTGCGTGTATATGTGCACATATAATGGAACACTTCTTGCTTGAATATAGAAGTCTGAAGTCACACACATATTGTCACTTGATTGTGTACAAGTGTTTACATATAATGAAACACTTCATGCCGGGGTCTAGTAGTCTGGTTTCACATTGACCCTATGGTCAACAGGTGGGCGGCTAATGATGACTTTAGCTACGTGCAACCCGCACGTGACTCTTTAACATAGTAAGTAAAAAGTGATGGACATTTATAAAGTGCACAATTTCTTTTTAGCGTCAGTATAGTTCTCAAGATATTGAGCACACATGGGTTTGTTATCATTCATTCTGTGACCTTTACCTTTGACCCGCTGACTCCAAAAACAATCCCATGATATATGAAGTATAGGGCCGAAACGGTATGTAAGATAATGAACGGAAGCGAATTTAGATCCCTGTGACCTTGACTTTTGACCCCACTGACCCTTATCTTTGACCCATTGACCCTGATCTTTGACCCACTGATTCAAAAATCAATAGCGATCTAATTCTGATGAATCATCAAGTATCTGTGATAAATAGAAAGCAATATATTGAGCGGAAACCAATTTCACATTTTGACCCCTTAACCTAAAAACAATAGGGGTATTCTATTAATGCATACTAGTCATCCTACAAAATTAAAGTCTTTGTGACAAACGGTTTGGGGAGACATAATAATGACTTAGTAGTTCAGGATGTGATATGGTTATGGCAAATTGTAAGTACGAAAAATAATAAAGGGCAATAAACTCAACATAAGAACATAAGAAAAATGGATGGTTATGACTATTCATTGTAGGATACCCACTCTTCCGTTTCAATGCATTCGTCGATGAATGGAGAGTAACGAAATGGAGTGGTCGTGGGTGTCCAACGATGATGTTTCTCTGGCAATGAAATATACCATATTGAAATCTATTTACCCATGGCGTTTTTATGTCGATCTCTGTTATACCGGTAGTCATTAAGATATGGTCAGCACGTTAAAGTATAAGAAATAACGAAGTGAAGGGTATGGGCTCCTATGCATTGCAAAAGATGTAAGGTAGCTGCCATTTTCAAGGTAAGGTTGGACTCCCGTTGGATTACCCTTAACACACTAATAATAATCGAACACTTCAAACGGGGGTCTTCTAGTCTGACGTCAAACATGTATTATCACTAGATTGTGTACATATGTGCACATATAATGAAACACTTTATGCTGGAGTCTTGTAATTTGACGTCACACATATATTGAAACCTGACTGTGTACATATGTACACATATAATGAAACACTAAACGCTGGAGTCTAGAAGTCTTGTTTCACACATGTATTGCCACTAGATTGTTAACATATGTGCACATATAATGAAGCAATAAATGCGCAGACCTAGTAGTCCGACGTCAAACATATATTGTCACTAGAGTGTGTACATGTGTGCACATACAATGGAAAACTACATGCTGGGGCCTAAAATGTTTGGCGTCACACATATATTGTCACTAGATTGTTTACATATGTGCACATATAATGGAAGAAGAAATGCCGGGGTCTAGTAGTCTGAAGTCACACACATAGTGTCACATGTTTGTGTACATATGAGGACAATAATGGAGCACTTCATGCACGAGTTTAGTAGTATGACTCCACACACATATTGTCTTTATTGTGTATATATTTGCACATATAATGGAACACGACATGCCGGGGTCTAGTAGTCTGGTTTCACATTTATCCTATGGTCAACAGGTGGGCGGCTAATGATGACTTCAGCTACGTGCAACCCGCACGTGACTCCCTCACCTCGTCCGCTCCAGTCTGTGTCTGCTTCTTCAAACTCTGTAATAAATTCATACTGACATGAACAGTAATAACATGAAAACGTAATAGAACAGTGTTATTTTTTATTTATCAAACAATGTTGTAAAAATCCCTTACATTTGCATAAAAGCTAAATTCCTAAATTGCTACAGTAATACAAATGACGATAACCAGTTTGTTTAAAGCAAAAAATGCATTTTAAGGTGAAGCCACAAAGTCACACTAGATACATTAAATGATGAATGCACAAAATTGATCATGTTACTGGAACTATATCTCTTCCAAAACGCCCGTTTCCGCCCCCAAAACGCCCGTATCTGCCTCCTACACACGATGTAGAGCGTGATCACGAGAAGACTGCACGCGAACGCGAACACAAGGAGGGTGCCCAGGAGCGCCCACGTGTCGGCCATCACTGGCGGCACACCGCTGTGTCCGGAAGTCTGATGTAGGTGGCGCTGGTATGGGCTTGTACTTGAGTCTCCGTTGTCTCGTATGACGTCACAGTATTAATCATTCAATTTTAAATGTTCAATGGCCGCGGCACGTAACATTTTAATACACATATTAGAGACCCTTTTGGAAAGCCGCATATAGTTCTGTGACATAAATCGTTTCCGTGCATCAATGCAATCCGGTCAAAACAAAGCGCATTTCACAACTGCACAACAACCAGTTTTGCTATTTGATATGTTAGAAATATCTTTGATTTAAAAAAGTTTAGAGAGTCATGATCAGTCATATTAATGTCAGTGAATTATTTATAATACAATTCATCTATTGATCGGCGCTATTATATCATATGGTAAAAGGAGTTAATGCCGACCACACAATGATTTAACTGGAGTATGCTGGGATAGTTTTCAACGATGCTACAATATTCAAAAGAGTTGAAATAAATAGTATTTTTATAGGTGAAAATATAATAAAATCTATATATCATCTTATTTTACATCTTATGTTGATCATTTGTGATATTACCTCATCAATAATTTAATAGAACGAGACAAAAACAGACTACTATAATATTTCAAGAAAACTATATAAACGTTATCGCCATATTATCCAGCTTCTTTGACCTTGCATTCGTTAACTTTAAGTCGAATTCGTTATATCGGTAAGCTGGGTTCCCACTGCCGATCAGATCAACTCGATCAACCCGATCACCCAAATTCCCCGATCAGGCCCGACCAAGCTCGACTAAAGGCGTATACACGACTTCTTCTCGACCTCTTGTCGATCACA
>Ga0224511_10000399_pt1 | contig 20115 bp, 6 predicted proteins | sample SF_May12_sed_USG_2_FD_169988 | JGI IMG/M metagenome (GOLD analysis project Ga0224511, IMG submission 169988) | Sediment microbial communities from San Francisco Bay, California, United States - SF_May12_sed_USGS_8_1 | ecosystem: Environmental > Aquatic > Marine > Sediment | place: USA...
AAAATAAGATTATTCTGAATATGGAAGAACCATTATTTATGTTTCAACTGATAATTGCAGTTGATGTTTCGGAACACCGTTCTATTTATAATAAACTGAACGCCCCGTGCTCGGGCGACTTTAAACATCATTGAACAATAATTTTATCTTGTCATTTGTTCACTAGTCTAACGACGTGTGTGAAAAGTATCGTCAGACACTGGCAACTGTTGGTCAAGCCCAAGTGAAACCATGGCACACACACACATTGTCTACGGTTTAATGGGCAAAATGAATTGTATAATTATGTATGTAAATCAATTGGGTTAACTTAACATGACAAGGGCAGTGCTGTTAAGTTTATTACCTGAGCTGTAAAATCAATGAACGATAACGAATACACATTCTCAAAACGATATCAGGATATATATATGTACATGTGATATGTAGCCTACATAAATGGGAAATAAATAGAACCGTTCGTTGTTCTTTCACTTGTGTGTGGTGTAATTGTTACACATTTAAAAATAAATTGATTTTGGGTACCATTCATTTTATTCGCACAGATACAGGTTGTGTGTTTGAGGGGTCCCTGGTTAATTCATTACCAGATAGTTCGTTCTCGTCATCCGGCGAGAGCCGCCCAAGTACCGCTGCAAAAGAAGGACGTCTTTCTAACCAGCATAGTGCTTGGTGTTCCAACACAGATACTAGAAAAAATAGTTTCATACAGGTAAAAAACAATTCATTCCCTAAAGCTTAGCCATGCGATTATCTTATTTTTAAGAAAACTGTCAGAATATTTTTATTCCCAGGCATATATGTGTTTATTATACGCTGAATTTTATTGTCTGTCATACAATATCCATTAAGAATGTCGTTTTTTATGTGGAATTTTGTCATTGTTTCATCGCCAATTCTACTCGGTTACAAATGCAGCATATTGATGTGAAAAGATATCCTCGATCCGCGTTTAAAGGCTGTTTTATCAGTTATATATTACTATTTGCCTTCATTCTACTCTCTACCATTGTCGTCGCAGTGAATCAGTGCTCGCCAAACATGTTTCCATAAGTTGTCTTATTCTTGCCTCGTTTGTGGCAGTTGTTTTTCACAAAATCCAAACAAAACATTTCGAGAAATAGTGATTATAGCTCAAAGCTCACACAAATCACTGTTATAATTATACATACATTCTTAAAACGTCGTAGTTGCTGTGTGTGTTATGAAATGTATTTATTATAGTTTTGTTTATAAAGCAAAGCCATTATCACTTTAATAATAATAATAATAATAATAATAATAATAATAATAATAATAATAATAATAATAATAAAAAATAATAATAAAAATAATAATAAAATTCTATAATTAAAATACAAATACAATGAGGGTATCGCCGTAAAGAACCTTGTTCTTTCGATTTTCTTAATCGATATACGTATGTCCATTCCAGGTGCGTTTTAACACAGATAGTTACATTACCTCCGTTGCCACCCAGGGATTTCCTCAACAATATCAACAATGGACTACATCTTACTATGTTTTGTTCAGTCTAGACTGTCAACAGTTCCACTATATCGAATTTATAAATTCTCAGCTTTGGGTATGAAATTATATTAGTTTATTGTTTGTAAATTCTTGAGTAGTTATTAAGCTTACAGAAATGCAAACCTCTCTGTGATAATTACTTGTTTCGGAAAATATATCGATTTCGATTTGGGCTTCAATCGATTACAATCATGTCCAAAGAACCCATCTTCAATGTGTATTTTTGTAAACTATTTACTTACGTAATATAACACAGCGCTAATTGGGTCTCAACATATCTAAGGTTGACTACTGCATCCACAAAAAAAGCGTAATGCATATAACTTCTTTAAATGTTGTGTTTGTTTCTTAAGACAGTAATAAAATGCATTTATTTATGTAGACGGGCCGACCTACATATTTGTTTAATATCTGTATCATTTTAATCGGCATAAACAATACGTCCTTTTGGTTGTCCGTCTATAAGATTACTGTTAGAGCCGCTTGCTGATCATCAGAAATATTATAAGATGCATTCATTCGACGTTTTTACAGTTTATTAGTCGTGTATTAGTCAAAGATGGCCATGTCTCTTATGTCAAATTCATACATGGTCGATTTAGCTGACTGTAACTTTGCAATGACGTACACTATAATTGTTTTTAAAATACGGCCACACCTTAACGGTAATAAGCGCAAGAGCTCACTGTATGGCCAAATACATTTTAAGTGACATGTCCTTTAACCAGTGTTAGTTTTATATTAATTTTATTTTTCACAAAGCATCACACTCTCGTTACTTGTAAGATCAGAAATAACGAATACAAGATTTAGAAAATACATTTTATATATCAACAGTTTACGGGAAACTCGGACGAGGGAACTGTAAGGACCAACAAGCTTTCCGCGCCAATAAAGGCTCGTTGTCTACGCTTATATCCAGTGACATGGAACACCTGGCCATGTCTTCGAATGGACGTGTTGGGATGCGACTTCGCAACTCGTCGCCTTTAACAATATCATCGTCCGATACACATATTATGTAGTAAATTTTTATACGAGTACGTATAGACTTGCACAATGTGCTTTTATTGATAACGGGATTGTTTGACGATAACATTTTGTTTGGAACATTTCTGTGACACCCGTATAGTTTCCTAATATACCAAAATATAATAAACATATTGTTTGTTTATGCCATGTAAGCACGTTATATGATATCTGACGTATTTTGAAGTAATTGTTCGAGTAAAATCAAAGCCACATTAAATACCTATTTGACCTTAAATCAAACATAGCCCAATAGTTGTAGACAAAGGAAAACATAGCGCTACCTAAGAATATTCTTGGTAATTTTAATTAAAACTACGGCCTACTAAGATTGGTTGTACGTTATATTAGGTAAATATACGGCCATCTTAGGTCAACAACGTTCTGTATACGGTAACAGTACGTTTATTCAGCCGGAGTTATCCGTCGCCAGTTACGGCTTACCACGGCTAATGTGACCAGGTCTTTACTACGTCTAAGTACGTTCGTGGGACTACACGTATTACCTTTGAATATTAACAACTTATGACTCAAACAAATGTTTAAAGACATATTGTATGTATATTTCCGCAGTAGAAATATCATGTTTTTGTTGTTGATGATGTTGATGTTGATGATGATCATGATGATGATGATGATGATGATGATGATGTTTTTGACGATGATGATAATGTTTTTGGTGTTGTTGTTGATGATGATGATGATGTTGTTGTTGCTGTTGTTGATGATGATGATGATTATCATGATGATAATGATGATGATGATAATAATGATGTTGCTGTTGTTGTTTCATTTACATTTCTCTGATTGTTTGATAACGAACGTTGTTCCTACGAAACGACCATGCACGTGTTATTCTTCATGCCACGACCTTGTATTATTTTAATATCACAATCTTACATTTTCATAGGTAAACAACAAGGTCGTAATCATATGACCGGTACATGTACCAATTGTTAAATAAATGTAATAATATAATGTATGCTGATAAGTATCTCAGCTATGAAACACAAATTACGCTAGTGTCGTGTGATGTATTTTTTAGATTTTTTGAAATAAATATACTGTAAAAAGGTCGAATGCATGCATCTTTTAATATTTCTGATGATCAGCAACCGGCTCTTAGAGTAATCTTATAGACGGACAACCCTAAGGACGTATTGTATATGCCGATTAAAATGATACAGATGTATAACAATGATAACAATAATGTAGGTCGACCCGTATACATGAATAAATACATTTTATAACCGTCTTGAAAAAATAACCATTTTAAGAAGTTATATGAATTATACATTGAAAAGTTTTGCATATTTAGCTTTTGTGGATCCAAAACTTAACCTTACATATGTTGATACACAATTAAGCTCTGTGTTTTATTACGTATGTAAATAGTTTGCAAAAAATACACATTGAAGATGGGTTCTTTGGACATAAACGTAATCCATTGAAGCCCAAATCGAAATAGTTTTTTCCCGAAACAAGTTATGATCACAGAAAGGTTTAAGCTAAATAACTATTGGTAATTACAGTATTATTATAAGGTAATATTTTCTTTGAATTATTAATTACATTACAACTATTAGTGGTTAATTATGTAAAAAAAAATGAGGATTAAAGAAACATATTCAGCAATTGTTAATATTGTCTCTGCTCTTTTTGTTTGAAACTCCGCTTATCACTGAGGGTAACAGTTGACTTGAATGTTTTTGACCTAATATCAAGCATTTGCCAATTTTTAGTCTATCAGGCAAATTTTATCTGTATTTCCCTTTTAAATATGTGCGTTGTTGTTTTATTTTGTGTAACGAATGCAGTTTTAAAAGAAATGACATTGTACCTGTCGACTCGATTTACTACAGTTTCCCTCAGTTCAAGTCATTTCATTTCAAGCTATTTCAATGCTTTAACACAGTAGTAGCCTACTATTCCACGAGCGACAGACTGCCTGTTCACATAATTGGTGAGATTTGCGTGACAACTAAACCAGACAAAGTACGATGTCTAGCATCGATCATCATGGAAGTTTGTCATTACTGTTATCTCTGACCGTAAGGTAAGGCCTAAGATTCGCAGTCAAGCAGTTGAATGACTGTGCTTGAACGCGTTTTATATGTAATAGTTTACACTTACTTTTGTGCGTCATTTAATTAGATTAGGGCAATGATATATAAAATATGACCTTACAATACCAGATTTTAAACAGTTAAACAACATGTATTAGTTCTGAAGTAAAATTAGTTTACCTTTGAATTGTAAAGGTCGTGTTTTACATTAAGACGACTTAAGAAAACACACGAACTATACAATCCATAGCATCTTTCATTGGACGTCAATATTTTAATGTCTTAAAAGAATGTAATTTAGTTATATAGCACACCTGGTAGGGGGCCGAGACTGCAAACTGCATGTTCTCGATAGTATCAGCAGCGTCTTTCACATAAACTCAGACGATAATGAAGTGACATTAAGAAGTAATGGGGAGCAGCTTTAACTAACGTCCTGTAGCACACACACTGTGAAATTGTAGCAACTATTTTCTACAGCAAACTTTATATGCTACAATACACATCGTCGATGGCCAGAATAGTACTCGATATAATTTAGGAAACTTGTACGAATTTTCCACTAAACTGCAGATGAGATTTCTCTTACTTTGATTCATTTTTTTGCTGCCGGAGTGTTGTTTTATTTGGCATTAAGAGGGACATGCTGACTTTTAATGAATCATCTGTTCTATTCAAAACCTGTCTGTAAGGGATCCATGTCCTTTATATCGTTAACCGTGCGTAACGTTGCAAGCACGGCCACGGTTTAATGTAGCAATGGATAAATATAATGTACCCAACGCAAACTCGAACGAAGCTTCACGGATCGCGCTACAGTTTCCTGAACTATGATTAAGCTGTTGTATTTCTATGTTCAAGTTTTTGACCTATCGACCGCCCCCCCTTCTTCCCTGGTTAACATACATTACGTATTGCTTGACTAATATGGTGGTAGCTATTTGAATAGGCAGGATTGACACGTGAATACAACAAAGCAGGTCCGTCAAGACGCCATTTTGGGCGGGCTGAAGAAATGTCAATTCTGCGATTTAGTTCGGAGCATTAGTATGAAGCATTATTTTGTGAACATACTTGAATTCCTTAAGAAACAGAGCCATTTGATGATGGGTTTTTTGTCGGACATTTTCGGAAATGATTCTGTAGACGCACTGGCGGATCTACGGGGAGCCCGGCGCACCAAAACGACAGACGACATATGGTTGACAATGCCCCAAACGCTTTTTACCTTCATTTGATTGGCTGTCTTCGCCCGCGTTTACTTTGTGTACATATTTAAATTAGAATATGGCAATTACATGCACTAAATACAAAAATGTAGCCCGCTTAACGGAATTTTCAAACTTCTGTTTGAGCTGTTATACTCGATATGCGCTCGTAAAATAGGAATCAATCCTAATATAACTGTCGCATTAATTGTTTAAAAAAGATTTATATACCCGAATGTAAAGTGTTTAGACATAAGTGTGATAAACACAATTTTACATACGAATTATATTACGAAGTTCGCGCAAGTTTTTTTTTAAATGTCCTTCAACTAATGCTTGTTTTAGTGCCAACTATAGAAAATGCTATCCAAGAAGTTATAGCTAAGTCAATTCAATATCTTAATTAATTATATACAAACACTAACATTCAACATTGTAATTATATAAAATTCATTTTGTCCAATTTTATTCTTCAACAGACTTTGTTAACAAAGTCCTCCTGAGTTTTAAATCACTCTCCTCTGATACAAGAACACATCTAGGCGACTGTCAAATAAACTCACTGTTCTTGGCCTTCTATTTTTCACACACATATATGTATATATTATGTATGTGCTTAACTAAAAGCCGGTAATGTACCTTGTCACCTACTTCCTTGACAGAAAGAAATTTAGGTGATGACAACTGAAATATGGTTGAGCACTTTTGCTAATATTTTGCCGATTTAAATACTAGCGAGTTTTATTTTTTAAATGTTGATATTAATTATTTAGTCTCCTTAATTTGGTGATATGTACATGTACTTGTCAATAATATTTTGTTAGAGATACCTTTTAGATTTGATGCAAACATCCCTGTAGTGTGGAGAACATTAACATGTTTCAGTAGATCTATGATCAAAAAGTGTTATACAGTTTATAGAATGATATGTTTTGAGGATTATAGCTTTAAACAAATGTGATGTTTGTTTTAGACAAACATCCTGATATTTCTGCAGCATAAATATTCCGAATATTACATACGGGTACATGTATATGTACATGTCTGTCAAGTATAGACAAACCTATTCGTTTAAATGTTTAATTCCAGAATACAGGCAGTTGTTTACGTGAGTGCGACGCATTTGTTTCAAGGTGACAACTGGAATGGCAGTTGCGATCATTGATTTCATGTCAACGGAACTTAATGTCCCTGATTTACGGCTAGAGTGACAATTACATTTATTCTTGTCACAACAATAAGACGTCAGGCAGACGAATATCTTTATCAAATCCACTGGCGACCAAAGACAATTTAACAAACATTTTTAAAATGTTTACTTCTCATGCACAATTAATGTGTATATCTACGAGGTGTGTTCGTCCAGTTCTTGAAAAACAAACAAGTTGACGTGTGATCAGAACTAAATTTATATTGTTGAAAACAAAAAATATATAGTGACAAAAATGTAGGTATAAGAACACTGTGGATTGAATAAGTTACATAGATTCCACAAGGTTATTGGACAACATTTTAATCTAACCTTTAAAGTAGACATATGTATGCTTATTTAATGTACGGCGTATCATTATAATGGTGAACGCGATGTACACTGTAATTCTAAACGTCACACAAATCGAATGGATCAAAGATCAAGAGGAACACAACAGTCAACATTCAAGCAATAGATAGATTTTGAGAACACATGCTGTCATTTACTTTCTGAATTTGTTTGATCGGTTTGTGGGACTGTTGGCAGGTGGCAACATTTAAATGTTCTCAAAAGCAGCAGTTCATGCATCATTGCGTCCGTGTACTGCGAGTAATTACCTGTTATTACCAACAACAACAACAACAACAACAACAACAACAACAACAACAACAACAACAACAACAACAACAACAACAACAACAACAACAACAATAATAATAACAACAACAACAACAACGATTTCAGCGACATTTAGTAAGGTCAAGCTTTTAAATGGTATTTTGGCATTTTCTTCATGATTTCTTAAATGCGTTTGTGTGTTTTGTAACATTCGTTAAAAATAATGACACGCCGTTCAAAATAGATTTTTTGATATCTAAACTATTCATTTATGTAAAACTTCAATTTCGCTGTTAAGGCCGTCCAAAATGTTTTCTGATTAATTTTGAACGAAATTAGCAATGCAAATCGGTGTAAGCAGTTTGTGGAATGTATAACGAATTTCCAACGCGAGACACATTCAAACAAGAAGACAAATGAATGGCAAACAATGTGTAAAAAGCTGCAAAACTTTTCTTTTTCAATAATAGAAGGTAAAACTGAGTTGTATGGTCTAGGTAGAGTCCAACATGCTTAAGTATGTTTGTTTGTTATAGCGCCGTTTGATACGAGGGACAACGTCGACAAAGCTAACAGGGGTGGTCACTATACTGAATACTTCTAACCCCCCCTATTACTATATTGCCGATATCGTCTATGAAATTACTCTAAGTAATATTAATTTTTTGTATATTAAGTTCAAGGCATTTGAAATGCATTTTATGAATTTCGAAAACCACACACTTACCATTTTTTTGTGTAAATATTCTTTGAAGAACTATTTTAATCACATTAACAGTTTATCACTTTTTTAAACAAGAGTTTAACACCAACCATTATTTAGTATTTGCTTCCAATTTTATCCAACGCTACCAAAGTGACGTTTATTTCATGTCGTAAACACGCATATCAACAATGCACGAAAATCATTCAATTCAGCAACTTTGCGGTGGGCAACTCCACTCGCATGTTTGAACAATTTCCGTTATTCAGATGGAGTCGTACAAAAGGGTGTTTGACTTACGGCTTGGCAGGGCACTTTTGCCAGATGTTTGAGTTTAAAATATTCAATTTTCAGCATCTGTATCGTCTATAGTTGTCAAAACGTGATTGAACAATATATTGTTTCCAACAGTTATTGCCTACTTTTAATCACAAAAATACATCGCACTTGAGGAAACTTCACCGCAGTCGGTGACGTCATCAATAAGAAATAATCGTTCCCCGACATGATTTTGTTGGAGGAAAAACCGTTTTACAATTAATATGCTGCAATTACCTTATTTTTTGTATGCAAACAATACTAAAACGTGTTTGTTTCAAGTTTTTAGCATGCCTTTCTATTTATAACAGCTTCTTAGTGATACACTGCACGCGCACCTTGTTATGCATATATTCGACCAGTTTTATGCTTTTCACATTTCCTTATTCATCGTTACCATTAACAACCAACGTTAGTATATTTTTGATACCAGTGTGGAGGAAAACAACGTCAAAATTTGTACGTGATTCCCGCAAGTCACTTAAGTCATTTCAATTCGATAATTTTAAAACTCTTTGTATGAAGAGGTTTGATGAAAATGCCCGTTCTACTCCTCCTAATAATGCTAGAATTCAATAGGAATGCTGCCTTAAAACAAACATATCAAATTTAATGAAAATAGTCGATTTACAAGGACTTCTTCGTCGGCCAAAACATTAGGCATCAATTTAACTAACAATGTTTCACACTATACTTTAGACAACTTTATTCCTAAGGTGCTTGAATTAAAAAATGTTTAAGGCAATGGCAACATAGAAAATTTTACATTAATGGGAAAAGTAACAGTTATAAAATCCTTTCCACTCCCAAAATTAATTCTTCAATTTGCTGTTCTTCCAAACCCACCAAAATACAATAATAACTGATATAACACGAAGAATGTTCTCATTTACATGGAACAATAAACCAGGCAAAATTAAAAGAGAACAGATTTATAATATAAGGGAAAATAGTACTTTAGGCTTCCCAAGATATCTACTTCTACAACATCTTTTTAAGGAAAAAATATTCATAAACCAAACAAATACAACAAGAGTCGGTCGAACCGGGTGATGCTACCCAAATAGGTGTTGAACACAGATAAGTAGTTTGTCCATAAATGTGAAGTTCCAAGTCAGTAGTGTTTATACTGTTAAGAGTTACATTGTGGGCAAAAACAAATATAAAAAATAACGAAGTTATGGGCCAGACACTATTTTGCTGCAAGGTCATTTTGTGACCTTGACCTTCAAGGTAGCGACCCAAATGTTGCGCGCGACACGTCGTCTCAATATGGTGATCATTTCTGTGAAATAGTTTAAAAATCCGACTTCAAATAACGATGTTATGGTCCGGACTGGAATTCGGGACGTACAGACAGACTTACGGACGGACTGACGGATAATCCAGCGACTAAATGTTTTCCAGAATGTTTTCGGGGAGCATAAAAATGGGAGAACCAATTTTAAGATACTATGTTTAATTGGAATATTATATACAATATTCCCCATAACGCATCAATTTACAACACTATTCAATCATTTCAATACAAACTAATAAATAAATAGAATCATACCTACAAATAAGTTTTTATTCAAATGTAAACTATTTATATTTTATGTGATCTGACAAAAAATCATTATTAAAGCCTTAATTATTTTATCATGTTAATGAAGTTTACACTGTTGGATCAAAATATAGAAAATAAGTACCAATCGTTCATATCTTTCATCAATACCTACAAACTAGAATAACTTATGAACGTGAAATAGCCACAACAAAAAACAAACTCAACCAACATTTACAAAAATGGGATTTTTTGACCTTATAACATTAATACCCTTTTACATCGCTAACGACCATGAAATAACCAACAACATTCCCTCTCCTGTTCTTTTGTTTGTATTACCTAGTTATTTTTAACCAATTTTCCCTTTTCCATCCTTTAAAATAAACAAGATTTATTTTCTCCAGCCCCTCCCCCCCATATTCTTACAAAGACAACACAGAGCAGGCGTAATGGTGGCGTTTAAACGTTTTAAGTGTATTAAATGGGGAATATACGATCATTAAACCCCTTCTCAGCGTTTTATTCCGGATGCCGGGCTTTAGAGGTCGATCTAAACGAGTGTTGAAGGTATGCCTGTTTAGTGCAACAATTCAAATCTAGACTCCATCTTAAGCACAAGATTTGTTTACTACGTTTGTAAAATGGCGCCGTATTTGGAAAACAACGTTTTTATCTTAAGTATATTAAAGGGGGTACATATGATCATTAAAACCCTTTTCAGCGTTTTATTTCGGATGCCGGGCTTTAGGGGTCGATCTAAACGAGTGTTAAGAATTTGCCGGTTGAGTGCAACAATTCAAATTTAGACTGCGACTTAAGCCCAAGATTTGTTTACTACGTTCGTAAAATGGCGCCCTATTTGGACAACAACGGAAAATACCATGTAACGACACTCTCCGTAAGTCCTTAAACTTTCGAGACTAGTTAATCACAAATGGAGTCAGCATTGTAGGTAAACAATCTTCAATTTAATCGGTACATATCATAAATACAATTGTTGACGTATTTTGCAGTTTGTCTCTGTGTTATGCTATTATTTTATTCTTTTTGACAATTAAATTGTACTTGTTTTTTAATAGATTAAAAAAATCATATATATATATGTAAAGGCGACTGTAGATAAATATCAGTTATAAATCTTTTTGTGTGTGTGTACACTCACCCTAATTTCCAACGCCCCCTGAATTCATCGGGCGATATCTCGTAGGAATATTATTCGATTGTTGCGAATTCACGAGTTATACATATCAAAGTATTTTACATTATATTGTCTGTTTTTAAAAAAACATACCCATACGCATTTTTGAGAAAATACTGTTCTTCGAACATAACCCTATTATTGAAACTGCGACCGTAATTTCAAACTCCCCGCAGCGGTTACTTCCCCTGATCAGTACAGTAACCACTGCCACCACAAGTAAAACCGGCTCCAGAGAACCGGATTTATTTTTTTCACTTTTATTTTTAAAACAGAATACTAAATATTTTTTTAGTCTTCTTTCATTAAATTGTTATGCTTTATGAACAAGAAAGTAAAAAACTATATGTTATAAAAAATGTAAATATTACGGAAGATATTTTCACTGTGACACCGTGTGTGTAGTAAATAACGGCTGAAGTTTTGAATCAATCATGTGATAGACCATCGTCACGTGATTTTTGTGTTGGCAGTGGTTAAAGTAGCAAAGCGTGACGTAACCGCTGTGAGGAGTTTGTCGTAATTTCAGTACAAATTTAACCACAATAAACGTATTAAACCGTGTTTCAAATAAATAAAATGTACATAAAGTTCAACCCTAACAATAATTTACCATATTCATAATTTCATTCTTTATGTTTATGTTACCATGATAACGATTTCTTGTATAAACGTTTTCGCCGTAAAGGCGCAACGAAATGCATCCAATTTAGCACAAAACCGACCAACAATTTCAGCCGCGTTTCTTAACATTTCCATTTGGTAACAAACTTCAACTGGAACATGCCTGTGCTGAAAAAGTCACATTTAGGCGATTTTAACGCACCTCTTCTTTGCACTTCCGGTCTGTGAGGGATGTTTTTATTGATGTTTAAGTGACGAACTATTAAAATCCAGCATAATAATTGTCTGTAGATTGTCAATTTAAGATAAGATATATTGTTATCTACTATTCTGGGCATATTGTAATTAACAAAAACTGCACGCGTCATAGAAAACGAGGTCATAGTTAGTGACCTCATCAATGTAAAACAAACGTTTTCCTAATTAGATTGTGTCCGGAAAAATTATTTGTTTGATTGTTTGTAATGTATCTATGTTATATGGAAGATTAAAAGAATTTTAAGCAACCCGTGCTAAAATAAGCTTATTTTGAATTTGCAACATTAATAAACGTCAATTGCGCGTTATAAAGACCTTCTGCGCGTGCATAGGCTTCTGCCATTAGTTGATAATTTTTGTGTTTTTTACATTCATCTTAATATTCTTAATCATTTATAACCAATTTTTATTCATTTTAGAACAACGATGGCTAGCGTAGGGACGTAACGTCAAATTCACATGTGACGTCATAATGTTGCCGAAGCTTTCTAAATTTCAAAATTTTAAGAAATTTTTTAAAGACGCTGTGTTAAAGTATATTGTTGTGAAATTTCATAACTTTACATGATCTATTAACCATACAGTGTCAAATTGAAAATGGGGCGTTGAAAATTTGTTTGAGTGTATGTGCATAAACACCTTAACATATTTCATTAAATATTGAATAATTGATAGAAAGATTGATTAATAGATTAATTGACTGATTCATCAATTCATTTATTCATTCAATAGTTCATGCTATATATGAAGCGTAAACTGCACATCTCTAGGCGAGGAATAAGAGCCCCAACTTATTTACACGAAATGCATATCGGCAGTTCCTCCTACACACATTACGCAGATAAGGCAAGTACAACTACACACTCTGGAATGTCATAAAGGAGTCCATCTATCCGCAGTAGCCGCCATATCCAATGTGTAGTTAAAATTTAAACTTTGCATATATGCATAAATGCATCCACGTCGTTTTCGTTTTACGTGTGCTATAATATATGTGTTTAGATGTGAACGTTAATGTATACGGCGGCATCTGAGACACCATGAGTCGGCAAGTCCATTTTGATTTTGGTCCAGTTTGATATTTTACAATACAATGGCATGTAACAGTGATTTAATCGTCTCCATGATGCTGGTTTTTCCACTAGCACACATTTATAAACACATTGTAAAGTTGATGTAGCCAACAAACAACGTCGACGCCGATCCTTCAAATAAAAGAAAGCCCCCTTTTCGTAGTCAGGCAAAACGCGTGGTAAAATATTTATAAATAGAGTAAAAACATCTGAGAGAACACGTTTAACCTAAATCGTTTTAGCAAAATAAAGACCGGCTCCGATTTTTCAGGACATTTAAAAGCATTTTAATCTGTAGCAACTTCCTAAGTAATACTTTACTACAGCACATAGCTATAACATAATATAACATAAAGTGATGTAAGTGGTGGAAAAAACCATCAGTAATAATGATTGCAATTTATTATTTTAAGGTTATTCTAAACTTTTTTCTCATACCAAACATATGAATAGCAGTTTTAAGCATCATATTGTTTAAAGTGACGGTGTACGATCTCGCCAATAATTTTGTGCGATAATGTTAATAATTATTAAACTCAATAATCATCATAGAAGACACAAATGTAGTATACCGTTTACAACATAAATTGAAGAGACGTCCAAAGAAAGAATGTTGCAAACCATGTAGACATGCCGAAACATGCGTAGAAGAAGAAATTTTTATTTCTAAAATATGTTTTCGCTTCGTAGCGAAATATTCCGAATCCCGGGTGTTAGTAGCCATATTTATCTGAATATACTTTGGGTTGCAGTCAACATTTTAATCGACACTTATCGTGCATACGTTTTGACGTATTTTGCAATATGTTTGGTGTTATGTTATTATATCATTATGTTTGACGACAAAAACTAATTTTTATTGATATATTAACAAAATCTAAAATTAAAAGATCGTAAACCGGCCCTTTAAATACATATTTCAAACGCAAACGTGCATTACAATGTTAACACTGCACTCAACCACATGCTTCAGAAAGGAAATGTAATTCATGCTGGTATAACAAATTCCATTAAGGCAACACACGCCTTACTTATCTTCGTTTAGACATCAACGCAGATTTAAGTACTTATTTTTGCGTCGGCCTGTAAGAACCATCGTTACAGGTTCTCTTAGTTGATGTTCTAATTGCTGTTTTATTTCAAGTAATTTGATGTTTTGTTCCTCAAGAGCACGTTTTTCTGTAGACAGATCTGCCATCTGCTTTTTCATTTTTTGTATCAACAAAGTAGCGTTTTCTAATATACATTTTTTAGATTTGATTATGCCCCAGAGCTCTGTGCAAGAAAGATCCAAAGCTCCGAACAGTGTGCCAAGCTGAAATCGACGAGCTCTTTCCCTGGTGTTATGTTCACGACCACAAGCCCCCCTTGAACAGGTTTCCGTTTTTTGTACCGCTTTCTTAATTTTCACACGTGTAAGGAATTGACACACGGTTGATTTCTTTTTTCCAGGACTGGTCAGATTCTGTTTAGGATTTCTCTTTTTAATTTGGTCATTTACTTTTACTGAACGACAGTAACTGTGCTCCATTGATATAAGTGTTTTGACATCGTTCATGTTGTTCATATCAAATGCACATTGGTGTTTTTTATCTATTGACACAACATCAATTTCAGAATCATCACTCAGATTATTTTGAATTCGTGTTGGCTGTGGCAACGCAAGTGGATTTTTCTTTTTTGTGTTTATGTGTTTTTGAACATGATAATTTGAACGTTTTCTAAAACATTTCTTACGTTTCTTCATTTGTATTTTACCTGCGATGAGATGTTTGCTTTGTCGACGCATTAATTGTTTTGTTACCTCACCAGTCAACATATTTTTAGCATCGCTTGTTGCTGCAGAATTTTGATATTCAACCCTTCTTATACACTCAATGAATACAGTATTCGTTTCCGCCTTTTCTGACGGATGGCAGTTGTTTTTGAACAGTGCAACAGGGAAGGTTGAAGAACTAGGCATATCGTTTTTCTCGGGCATGTTCCGGTTGTGGTATTCGCCTTTATTCTCACACAGGAGACGTGCGGAATGTTCATCACACCTCGGTATTCTTATATACGGATTAAACATCGGGCGTTGACACATGGGCAATAAACATTTACCTATGCATTCGTTCACATTGATTTCTGCCGCTGCTGGTGTATAGATTCTTCTAATACCGTGATGTCGAAACTCCATATCTATAAATCTGTCTACTACAGTTTTACCTACACATTCTGTTTTTCTGGTTGCACTCCAAACTAAAGTATTCGACTTCTTATCTTTTTTCCCATTTGTATCCAATAATGACTCAATTTCATTGTCTAACGTTTTGAGACATTTAACTTTACCCTGACTTTCTTGCGTGTGCCTCTTTTTAAACGTATCATCATCAGATACAATCACCCTTTGTTTCTTTTCAAAATTTGTGTCTTTCTGTGAAAGAGAGGAAATTTGTGGTTTTATATCAGGACTAACAGTTGTGTGCACTGATGTACACATATCCAATGTATTACTTGGTGCAGAAATCTGGGGCTCTAACATCTCATTGTCAGACACATTCCAGCTTTCTATTTCCGAATACATTTCTTCATATCCGCTGAAATCAGATTCATCTTCTTCTTCTTCACTAAGAACCTCACACTTAATAGATATTGGAAGATATTTTTCTTTTAAATGTGAGTGAAAGTTTTTTGACTGGTCTTGTTCCATTTTCGCAAACTGGATCTTCTGTCTGTATGCGACAACCTTCCTGAAACATTGCATTATCCAAGAATTAGGAATCTGTATAGCTAAATAATAATGATAGTATACATTTACACACAACAAAATGTGATTCATCATTATAGTCTTTTGTGACGATTGTCTCATGGCTGCCATGGCAATATAACACTGACGTGCGCAAAAAAAGCATAATCAGTGTTTTTGGACGCACTGTTTACAATTTATTGTTTTAAAAAATAATATTAAGTAAGTTTTATCACAGGTCAGCCTTTGTTGTGTACACTAAAACAAATAACGCCTCAGTCAACAGTGTTTCTTCAGGAAACAAAGTGCTTTGTCACACTCAAAGAGGTGATTATTGATATATATTCAACAATGTTTTCGTTATCTGTTGAATAAACTTATTACAAATTATCACAATCATAGTTTTTCCTTCTCTACATCACTCTGGTAGTTTGGGATACGTATGAGTTGGCAAAGAAGTAGCCATTTCTATCAAAACTATATTTAGGTTTAGTTATCAATACCAGAGTAAAATGGTGAAACAGTGTACATAACATCATTTTTAGGAGCACAACCACAGTTAAATACCCAAAATGGTCAATCACATAAGTACAATATTGTTAACCTAGTACCAATTTTGTAATAATATAAATTGAAGAGATGTTAAAAAATGTTGCAAACAATGTAAATAATCGAGTTTACGGGCAATATGACAACATGGCCCGTCCAAAAACAAACACAGAGAACAGCACACACACCAATACACATGACATTTTGAAAAACACTGTTTTTTGTGTTTTTTACTCTCATATTTGTATGCATACTTTTATTTGCTTATGTTTTTTTGTTTGAAAATCATCACCGGTCCGTGGCATAAAGGCTTAGTTTAAAAATAAAGAAATGGTAAACAGAAAAAAACTGTAATGGTAATAAGCCAATAATTAGCCAAAACAATAGCTTTCACGCGAACTTATCTGTCATATTTGTATTGAACTTCTTGCAATAACATCTTAAGAGTTGTAAAAGTGAAACATCGATAATGTGTTCAAAACGCATATTAATTTTGTTTTAAAGTGACCTCCCTTGTTTTTGTCCCACTTCCTAACCCAATCACAATTTTCTACTTCCATGACTAATCCATTTATAGAGTTCTGCTTGATGAATAAAAATTTCATGCATGACATTTACTCAAAAGTTTGTGTTTTAAAAAAGCTGCAATAAATTCCAATTTTCGAAATAGATTGTGTTTGTTGTACATGTCTGAATGGTAATGCACACTGATTTTAAGAGATACTTTTTGGAAGCTGCATACCTTTGTTAACAGGCTGTAGATTGTTCGGTGATTGTGAAATAAGAAAGTAGATAAAAAATACATGCATTAAAAGGTACATTTGTATATATTTTTAGTTTCTACTTTTTTCCAAATATAAAACTATTGAGATTGCCTCAATAATTGATTGGACACTTTACATGTAAATTATTGAAGCAAAATATTATTTGTGGAGATAAGCTAAGGTTATTAACCGACTGAACATATATTTATATTAGCTAAATACTTAAAATGTAATTGATTTGCAACACACATATAAGACAAAATATGTCAAAGGAGCTACTTATTCACGTGACCATAACGTGTCATTAAGTGTTTTAATAGTTACAAATGGACTTAATTTAAGGTGATGTTGAAAACTATTTAGGAATATAATGATGAAAATGGATTAGTGAGCATCATTGTTGAGAAGTCATTTTAAGTTTTGCCGATTATTTCAATGTAAACTTATGACCTCTGAGGCGAGGTCAACTTTGAGCCTGGGGCATAATTTGAACAACGTTTGTAGAGAACCTCTAGATGATGTTACATTCCATATATGAAAGCTCTGGGCCTTGTAGGTTTGGACAAGAATATTTTTTTAAATTGCATTTTGAAAACCTATTTTTAACCGCTTGACCTACTTATGCAACCAGTAAGAATGGTTTGAACAACTTTGGTAGGGAACCATCCAAGGATCATTCCTGTAAAGACTGGTCAAAATCCACTGTGCAGTTTTGGAGAAGTTTTCCTGATATAATTCAATGTTAAATTATGACCTATGAGTCGTTGACAATTTTAAGCACAGGGGCATAATTAAAACAACTTTGGAGGACTCCAGATGATGTTATACACCTTATATAAAAGCTCTGGGTCTTGTAGTTTCAGACAAAAGTATTTTTGAAAACCTATTTTTGAACCCGTGACCTACCTATGCAACAACTCGGAACCATTTGAACAATTTTGGTAGGAGACCACCAAAAATCATTCCTGTTGTGTTTATTCAAATTCCCATTATCGGTTTAGATATAATTTAATTAAAAATTGTGACCCCCGGGGTAGGGTAAATTTTGATCCCAGGGGCATACATCGTAATTTGAACAACCTTGATAGAGGACCTCTACATGATGTTATTAACCAAATATAAAAGCACTGGGCCTTGTAGTTTCGGACTAGAATATGTTTGTAAATTGCATTTTGAAAACCCTATTTTTTACCCCGTGACCTACTTATGCAACTAACTGGAACGGTTTGAACAACTTTGTTAGGGGACAACCCTGTGTTCATTCATGTGAAGTTTGGTCAAAATCCAATTAGCGGTTTCAGAGAAGATGCGTAAGTTGACGCACGGACGGACGGACAGACGATGAACGACGGACAATGGGCCATCAAAAAAGCTCATCTTGAGGACATTGTTCTCATGTGAGCAAATAAAACTCACATGAATTTGTGATTATTATTTTTTTGTTACCGCGTCAAATAGATTTATAAAAATAGACCTATTTAGATTAGCTGAAATAATTCGCGTTCAGATTTCATTCCTGAACGCTGAAACTCCACTTGGCAAAATAATGGTGAAATATTTTAGCAAAAAATATTGAGTCTTTATCTGATATTTGGACCTAAACCACTACAAATATGTGAGAAAATAATATAAAACAACATTATAAGGTCAAAATACCTTTAAATGGATAAATTACTCGAAACTCTGTTAAAAAAATGACAATTTCAAAAGGGAAACAACTCTAACAGTTGAAAGGGAAGTAACTCCAACACAAAACCACCATTATCATTGGAGGTTAAGTTCACCTATATTTTCAATGAAATTGACTATTTTGGGTTCCTTTTTAATGCTAAACTGGTGTATTTATCTTTAAAAACCATTTAAACGTAAAACATGCCTACCAAATTTAACTTTGCATAAAATGTCATTTTCAATTGTAAGTTGAGTGTAGCCGAGCTGTTCAAAAATGTTTACATTGTCACGGTGAATTTGAAAAGGATGAATCAGTGTGTAAAACGTGTGTGTAAACTTTAAACCATGCTATTGTTGTTTTTGTATGCACACATTTGCTTTAATACACATTTCTCTTTTTGTGTGTGCATATATTTTCTTCTTCTTCCGGGTTACTGGCCACCTTCAACAAACTAAAGTTTACTGCCAGGTTTTAAACATTAGCATAGGCAGTACGCTCCACGGAGGCTTTGACCTTTCGACAGGAATTTGGGTTGGAAGGTTCATCATTAAAAGTATTCAGTTGGCTATGTACGCGAACATTTAATCAGATAAAAAACTCTTCGCGGGCATATATATGTACTATATTTATAGATCAGCATAGTACATTTGTCAATTTGCATCGTTTGTGTTTGCTTTGCAACGTTTCTGCAAAATTCACAAATATAGCTTACCTATATTAACACAAATTCGTCAATTAAAACCATCGAATTGCTTTACATCACTGCGCATCTTTTCGAAGCTTTTAGCCACATGTCAAAAGGTAAATATAAACAGTGGCAAATTTACATCTAGGGGACAATACACTTGAATAACTCTTGAAACTCAAACGAAAATTGCCTCCCTTCCACATAAGTATGCCACTTTTAAATGTATTTTTGGCTTGCCGTTCACGGCAAGCCAGTATTGTTTTGGAAAGGTACTTCCGGTTTGAAGTTTCCCTGCTTTCTTTTTATGCATGCGAACGGGACGGGCCCATTTGAGTTTCGGGCGGTTCC
>Ga0224511_10000400_pt1 | contig 20102 bp, 11 predicted proteins | sample SF_May12_sed_USG_2_FD_169988 | JGI IMG/M metagenome (GOLD analysis project Ga0224511, IMG submission 169988) | Sediment microbial communities from San Francisco Bay, California, United States - SF_May12_sed_USGS_8_1 | ecosystem: Environmental > Aquatic > Marine > Sediment | place: USA...
CTAGGAATTATATGAGGGGTTCATTCCCACAGTAGGCGCTCAGTATGAGCTAGGAATTATATGAGGGGTTCATTCCCACAGTAGGCGCTCAGTATGAGCTAGGAATTATGTGAGGGGTTCATTCCCACAGTAGGCGCTCAGTATGAGCTAGGAATTATGTGAGGGGTTCATTCCCACAGTAGGCGCTCAGTATGACTAGGCTATGAACTCAGGATATTTTGATCGTGAGCCAAGCGCGCTAACCATCGAGTTATCTCTCTGCTCCAGCTGAGAACCAAATGTTTCCTAGCATGGCTATGACTTGAAATCAGGGTCGTTCGATCATGTGCCAAGTTTTCTAGCCATTGAAGTACTAAGATGCTGAAGTTTTCGCAGTTCTGACGGTGACATCGTGCTACAATACTTACAGTGCACCAGAATATCCGGGTGGGCATATGCAGGTTCTAATTTTATTTGGATAAGCCTCACAGATGCCACCATTCTGACAGTAGCCATCTTGACACTGATCGCAGAGCTCGCCTTCGAATCCTGACCAGCACTTGCAGGTACGATCATCCCAAAGAGGAGGTGTACGAATGCAATCTCCGTTCATACAAGGTGCTTTTTCAATGCAAGCATCTAACTCACATGTGGGGCCATAATAATCTGTAATGAAACAAAACTCAAACTGGTATTTGGTCTTTCAATTGAGTGCGGTCAAGTCTGATGATGTTGGGACTTATTTCGACTCGGGAACCACACGACCGAGCAGCTATGTCAGCATTTTACCGAATGAGCAGTAGCCATAGAAGTATCCTCCAACCCTATAACTGTATGGATGATAACTCTATGGTATTAGCAGATCAGCAGATGGTGCCTATAAAATGATTTGGATTTCAATAGGTAGCTGTATCGTTTTCATTGTACTTGTAGTGGCCATGATTAGTGGCATTTATATAGTGCCTACTATACTCTGATAGTTACTATCAGTAGTTAAAATGCAAAAAATGGCATAGAGTGTGCCGTGGGTTCAAATCCCAGAAAAATCAACACCAGTGAAAGGAAGGGTATAGACACTAATTCGATGTTTGAGCCCAAACCAAGTTTCTTCTAACCAGGGAGGAAGCGTCAAGGCCCCCGCATAGGGAATATTAAGGTGGGGATATAAACCGACAGAAGTGAAAGAAAATATCAGCTATAACGATCTTTTGACCAAGCAAATTAGTCAAAAACTAATGGTAGGCAGGTTCCACTATTTCAAGAGATTATATTTGTATCCTCTGTCTGTTGACTGTATAGTTGTTAGGGTTACCATGATATTATCCACTTACTCGCATGGCATTTGCAGGAGGCTGTTTTCGTCTTGTCATTTATAACACATTGTCCTTGTCGCGGATCACATTTGATTGTGTCACACAGGTGCATGTCACACTGCGCACCGATATAGGCTGGGTTACACACACAGTGTGGCGAGCCATTAGATACCTGACAGTGACCATTAGCTCCACAGCTGTATCCTTCACATTTGTATTTCTCACAGTCGGGCCCCATGTAATTCGAGTCGCATCTAAAACGTGCCCAATAGTTAGCTCATTTCGTGCTTCCATGACAGAGAAACTGTTAAATGTGGTGCGGAAAGAAATTGGCCTTCCGAATCTATTTGACACAGTAGATCCCAGGGTGAGTCATTCGAATACTTTCTTTACTTGCCATATTGACCGTGATAAAATACCTAAGTCTGATGTCGAGAATCAGGGACCACCGTTTCCAAACCGGAAGTTGGATTCTGGATGCCAATCGGAAATCGACCCATGAGGCAGAAGTCTACTTTCTTATTTATTTTACCACGAGCCCAGTCCAATGCTTAGTTTCATATCATTATGTTCAGTTGAAGGTAAGATTCTTCCCATTTGGACACCTGGCCGTTCTGTTTAACAGACGTATCTCCTAAACCTGAGGCTTGTTGGAGCAGTAAGACCTAATGGACTATGCGAGGAGCTCATTCGTACACTGATTGCTCGGCATGCCTAGGAATTGAACCCAGGATCTTTTGAGCTTATATCACGTGGTCTACTCATGATCCTATCCTGCAATTCCCAGGTAAACTTTCATTGTCATTCTGTTGACACTTACATGCAGTATGAGCTGCCTGTTTGAGTGAGGCTGCATGTCCCGTGGGCACTGCAGGTTCTTCCGTTGCAGGTTCCGATGACCACTTTTGTCTGGCAGAACATTCCTGTGTATCCTAACGGACATTTACACTCGGCATAATGAGTAGCTATTCCATTAAAATGGCTCACTTTCACTTCGCAGAACCCACCTTGCTGGCAAACAACCCCTGCAAAAGAATAAGGTAAGATCATCCTGTTTTACACAGATAGCATCACTAAGTCGATGGCTTGTTTTCGGCATGTGCCCCATCCACACGGTGAGTGTTCTATGTGCGAGTTCCATGCTGAAGAGCCAGGCTAGAGTGCAATTTTAGAAGGGTAGTTCACCATGAGAAACTTTTCTAGCATAGGTCTACAAGTGGCTCTGCAGCCTGTGGCAGGGATGGGCCAGCATGCCGACAAGCCGGGTCACCAGGCTAATTATTTATAAAGACTGGGCATGGAGTTATCTTTCCCGTCTCTAACTCTGACATCAGCTAACTCACCAGAGCAGGGAGTACTCTCACATCGACGTCCTGTATAACCAGCAGGACAGAGACACACTGCAGTGCTTGGCTTTCCAGGTATGGTCTGCATAGCACACGTTCCACCATTTTGACAAAGCACTGATCCTGCCATGTAAAAATGGTCAGTATAGCATGAATATAGTAGTCCGTGGTATAAAGGTCATACAAGTTACACTGTTGCTGGTATCAGTTCGCTCTCTAACAGCCGCTTACCCGGCGGCAATCAGCCATCAACATTTACCTTTTCAGAAAGATCACCAGGCCATCCAACCTACTGACACAGCCTCCGTTAAAATGGCAGAGATATATCAAGAAACTGTCACAACTTTTTAATTATGGGAACATGAAATATGTAGACCGCTATAATTACTTACTCATAGCTTTGTGGCTAAAACGGTCTGAATTAAACACTGAAAGAAAGGTGGGGGCAGCTGAGATGTCTAGTGAATGGATATTTTTTCCCTGGTCGGGTCTATTGAGGAAGTGGCTCAAGTCTTCAAGAAATCTTAGTGTAGGTGACAATTTAACATAGCAAGACTTACTATCACTGTTGGGTAAAATTTCTTCATATGAGATTTCAATAAGGGTTGCTTTAGTTGAGGGGGCTAAACCACACTATAGTGTGAAAAAACCATGTGCGTTTTGCTCAATATTTTTCGGCTGTTTACTTTTTTCTTTGTAAGCTCAGTATGAGAGAGTAATTGCACCTTCTTGAGTGAACTGTCAACATATACCTTTTGATCATGGTTTGTATGTTTGGTCAGTAAGATAAGTGTCAATGTTCATGTAATCAGTAAACCTTAATACGAATTTTGCAACTCTAGATTAAATCAGATATCACTGTTGTGTTTGTCAACTGGGCTGGCTAACATAAGATATCGGGCAGGTGCATTGATAACTGCGGAGATTGTTTTGATCAGCTATGACTGTATCAAAGTTTCTATGGTCCGAGCAATAAAATCATAATTATGCTGTATGAACGTCTTCTGACATTTTTTCTTTATCCCTTTTTTCAAAGTTCAAAGTGAAATGTATGACTAAAAATCCCTTCTATGGGGAGTTCAGAATTAAAAGTAATTCTATGGAAGTGCACTAAGGGGTCTGGGGTGTCATGTTCAACTGGTAGACTTCCCTGCACACTTATAAAATAATATGTCCACATACTGTAGTTCTGGATACTAGGATAATGGGATAGCTTAGCGATGGAGCACTGGACTCGCAGTCATGAGGAGCTGGGTTCAAATCCCGGTGATGGGCGGCTCCTGCTGTGTGTATGAGCTCCTCACATCCTAGTTCTAATTCAAAATAATAAACCATGCCTCACTTTGAGGTGGAGCATTGGAACTGTCCTGCTCAGGGTGCTGCTCTATGCAGCAATCAATGAAACAAATAAGTATCTAACTCGACAGCTTCACCATAATAGTGAAGACATCACAAGAGACAGAACTGTGGATACTAACCATCAGTACAAGCATTTTTATCACAGCTAGAACCTCCGTATCCGGTGAAGCAGTCACATCTAGATCCCATGGGCTGTCGAATGCACACTCCATGAACACCACACATTCCGGATGGACAGTGATCAATTTGACATGATGTTCCGCTGTACCCAAGGTTACATTCTGTAATACATTATATGGGTGGATCCGGTGGAATGATGGACCGGGCTGTCCACCTAACTCTGCTTCCGACTTATTAAAGTTATTCGTGTAAAACAAAATCAAATTAAATCAAATCAATTGTATGACAGCCTCATGGTCTCATCACACTAATAGTGAGTACGGACACATTCTGACATTTCTCTATGTTGAGGGTGCTATACACTAGTGTATATAAGGCACTCTGTCTCCGGTAGAGTGAAGTACATCAGTCGCCTGGCTGGTTGAATGATTAATGAATTGATTAATTAATTGATTGATTAATTGACTGATTATTGATTGATTAATTGATTGACTGATGATTGGTTGATTGATTGACTGATGATTCGATGACTTTGCGATTGACATGATCCACCTATCAATAAGCTCCTTGAGTGATTAATGAAAGCTGAAACTCACCGCATCTACATTGGTTAGTGGCTGCATGATAAACAGCTCTACCCCTGTTATTACAGCTGAGACTGTTGCAATTTTTTTCACATCTCACTCCATAACATCCGGCTCTACATCCTGTGACAAATCATAGTCAATTGGGTTGTATTTACTGGCTGGAATTATTATCACTAGGCTGTCCTTGGTCATGGGGGACATAGCTGCTAGAGAGCCAACTTGTGCCAGCAATGGTATGCCTGAGGTGGGTCGTCACGCCTCTTCTTTGCAACTTTCACCTTACCCGACCCGGGGGAGATTATGAGTACCCTTCCACTGCTGGGTGTACAGAGAAAGTTCCTAAAAATCCTGAGCATAAACTGTCTTGCACCCGACTTTTATCGCCTGTGGCGAGCGCTCTAACCACTCTGCCACAGCCCCTCCTTTATACATCCAAGTGAATAGGCCTATAGAATGGCAGGAGTATTTGGATCAATGTCAGGAGACCTGGGGTTCAAGCTCTGGTCATGCTGAGCTCCCACTGTGAATGTGGGAACCAAACTCATTTCCTAGCATCTACCGCTCTAGAGCAAGCCTTGTGCTTAGGGGGGCCAGCTAAATAGAATGGCCTGGTGACCATGAAAAGCAATAAAGGAGAAATTACAGAATATATGACCTGTACCAAAGAGTTAAGACTCACATATTTTCCATGACAGAGTGTAAATAACGCACATCTGCGCTATGTATACTTACTGCACTGGCAAACTCCATTGATCAGAACCACTGAGCCGTATGGACCACATGTATTTGGGCACTGTTGTTGCTCACAGTATTTCCCTATCCACCCAGCTGAGCAGCGGCACATATACTGATAACTAAAATACACGGCACTTCATGTGAGGGAGACAATAGAAGTACTGGCCTTTATGGTATTCTCGTGTCCTCATGACACAACAGCTGTCAGGGGTGATCCAGAACTTGGCCTACTGAGCCTATTTGACTCAGCATTTTCCAGGCTGGGTCATTAGGGGATTTTCTGCTTGCACCTGTGTATAGATGGGTATGCGCGTGTTGCGAAAGGGCTTTTGCCTGATTTAAGGTCCAGTACACTATTCTAAAATATCGCTTGATCTTGCCTATCATGCATGAGAAGTTATCTAGCTGGTGGCAGTAAAAGTTGTGTGGGTATGACAGCACATCTCAGCGGAATCAAAAGATTAGGGTGCATTTCAGTACCAAATTCTTTCTCTTTGACCAATATGACTCACCTCCAGTGACCCCTCAATTCAAAGATCACAATGGGATCCAATCATACTTCCCTTTGGAAGTCCCTTGAGTTGAATGCATAGTTGTTCAGATAGGATCATACAAATGTATTGAATAACAGCAAATGTCCTAAATTTAAATATCTCTTGATATGATAAGTAGGTGAGTTATATTTTTTGATACCATATAGAAGATCCTTATGTCTTGGTGGGAATACGGATCATTACAGGGATGACTATCAGCGATTTTCTTACCTGGCATAGGCAACACAAATGCCGTGTCCTGAACAACGAGGCAGCAAACCACAACCAGCCGCTGGAAAAATACCAAAAGGTTAGCATGAGACAGAACGAGAGTAATGGAACAGACTCAGTATTGTATTAGGTGAACTCACGGCTGCTGGTAAACCCACGGCTGCTGACATGACATGACCACGCAATTCCTATTCTGATGAAGGTTCAATGGCCTGCCACCTGCGAATGGCGTTTTGCTTTAGAGCATCCTGTGTTTGTTTATCAATTTCTTTAATCAAAGAGACAACACCACAGATATATATTTTAGACACGCCTGGAACCAATGATTCATTTTATAAGATTTCTTTTGAAGGATTCTGGATTTAAACCATGTTGCATTGATAATGAACCACTGACCTGTGTTGCGTTCTTCGCAGTAGCGTCGTCTAGACTTTTTCGACCCACATCTCCTGCTGTTCCCTTTATGATGTCTTTTGACTCTTGCTTTGGTTTCTTCAGTCTGTGGCTTGAAGATGCTTATGGCAGATTGGTCATCCTTGGTTTCGGCTTCCTGATGGGATAGTTACAGTGACAGTGACAATGACAGTAAATAAAGAAACTGTATTTATTTTCTTGACCATGGCGATCTCCCATGGTGAGTATAAACTCCTCATAATAATTTTATAGCTCAAAAAATCTCCCTCTGAGGTAAAGCATTGATAGTGACTCGGTTTTGGTGCTCTATGCAAAGTCATAATTGGTCAAAAACAGACACGTAACCTGACAGCTTCGCTATAATGGTAGAGAGTTCCCACGAGAAAATTCCTTTTTTAAGACACAGTCTCACCAATTTTAACTTTTAGCATGCCCCTTGTTGAGTATATAAGCTGATAGAGCATACTCGGCTACCTAGAATAGGCCTCAGTTAGGCGAGCCGAGTGACGTCATGATCGAATGCAGGGCTGTTTTGTTTCGATTGAAACGTAATGCCGGGAGTCGTCCCTATAGCCTCTAGGCAAGTTTTGATGTTTTTCGCGATGTTTTTCGCGATGTTTTTCTTTATTTCTATAAAGATCAAACGTACATTCCATACTATTGTACAAAATGAAGTCTCTCATATGATTTAGAAAGAAAATCGGACAAAAACCATCTATTTTATGAGCACGAGTTGATTAAAAATCGGCATTGAGAGTATATTGCGAGGACGAAAAGCCCTCAGGTGAGCCCCATTGCCATGCGACCGAGTAAATAGGTCGCTTTCCCAGCATGGTGATCCAGGTATCCGGTAAGACCTTATCTTTAACAACTAATTTCAAATCGAATCACTCACTTGTTGGGACCTCCATTAATTTTACCGTGGTGTTCCAAAGCCATGCTAGCAATTTGGAGAGGCTTGCCAAAGGCCCATACCAGAAAAACACCCCGCCGGCAGTGAGGCTCAAACCTGCAATCCTTAGAATGCGGATCCAAGCTTTTGACCAATTGAGCTGTCTTGGCCCCCTTGCCACAACTACATGATGGGAAAAACGCACGCTAAGGGAGAACAGTGCAGAAACAGACAGCATGTATCATGGTGTGACAACATCAAAGTGGATTTATATACGACAATGCCAAAAATCTAATCACCAATTTCCGACACAGCGCTGGCAACAGAAAGAACAGTTCAGCTTTCCTCTATAACAACAGCACTTATTATCTAATTATTCATCTTTCCACTAGCGCACTTGGCCATCCTATTTGATTGACCTCCTAAGTCTGAGGCGTGTTGGAGTGGCAAGAGTTAAAAATTATACGAGGAGCTCATTCTCACAGAGGGTGCACAGCATTACTACGACTTGAACCCAAAATGTTTCGGTGCTGGGTCAAGTCTTCCAATCATCAAGCTATCCTGCTATCCCTAATACACATGTAACTACACATTTGACAAATGAGAAGCAACACTTGTCATGAGTTCATGAATTTGATAGATGAATTGAATTGATAGTTTTATGGGTATAGTCAACTAAAAGCTACGTACAGTTTTTCTAAGGTCACAGTGTGTTTAAAAGATGAATGGAAGAAGGTAAGGAAACTATCACAGACTCTGGACATATGGCACTTATATTACTCACCGAAGCACTGGTGCAATGGAGAGCAAAGAGACTGATGACAAGTGTAAGTAGAAGCACAACCTTCATGGTGAATGCTTCACTCTTTATCTGATGCCAGATTGATTAGTAAAAGAGGTAAGTATCTTGCTCACTATCAGTCTGTGTAGTTAATGGGTCACTGTTTGCAGATTAAAGGCCAGAGTGTGCCACAAAGGAGCGGTGCCTGTGTGATTTAGTATAATAACAGCTGGGGTGAAGTGACAGCTTAGTTGAGAGTGTACTTGGCCTTACCAGGGGTCCCTGGTTCCATTCCCGAAATGCTGTCTGTTGCAACACCCTCGTCAGTTTCAGTTCCCAACTTGAAATAAAGGGGATCATGCCATAGCCTAATCAGTGACTTCCGAAAATAACCTGTACCGATTGTATTGTACCATTATCTCCAAGGCCAAGAGATCACAGTTTGAAAGCAGAATGCAAAGAGCCTTCACACCTCTTCTGTATCCTGACCAGCTTCAGGGGTTTACAGAAATTGGCCTACTGAGCTCTTGATATGGTGTTTCTCAGGTGCGTAATTAAGAGACTATTACCACCGGTGTTCCCCATAGAAAAGGTAAACTTTATGGCTGGACCTCCTCGGGATCTAAAACCAACAAGGGTGTAGCAAAAAAAAGAATGCTTTCGGCCAATCTGGGAATCAAACCATGAACCTCTGTACAATGCCCAGTAAGGTATTCACTAACCTATCGCTTCACCCCACTTTCACAGCTGACCTATGGAGAATGATTTTCAATTGTCAATCCTGTAGTTACAGTTTAATGGGTCATGTGGTCATTGAGGAGATAACACATGTATGCACATGTCAATTCAATGCAGAGGACTTTGATTTTCTTATCACCTATGAACGAAACAGATCAGAAACTCTGTCAGATTATAATTGAGCCAATGCTGTCTTCTCAGTAGACGTGAGAATGAGGCTGATAGTATTATTAGCTCTCCTGCCAGTTTTGGATGCGGTAAGTCTATTAGTCTTTTCAACAAAACCATCTTCATTCGCCATAGTGCCAACGCAACAAATTTCATTGTTTTCTGTGATTTTTTTCTTCTCTGTCATGATGAAGCTGCCGAGTTAGATATTTGGTTTTTGATACTTGGTAATTAAAGGCGTTATGTCACGGTCGAGGGTAGACGCACTTCCGAAGTTGTGTTCCCCATTCTTGAAGGGAGGCAACACCGCATTCATTGTAGCGATAGCGAGTGGTTCTTTTCCACACAACGAATATCGATCACTCGAATAACTACAGCCCGAATGGCCCAAATAGAAAGAAAATGGGATTTAATCACTAAAACTTAGTAACCTAATGACCTTAACTCCCTCATAACATCGAGTAGAACTCCCGAGACCAATTTTGCTGTTTTGACGGTCTGAAAAGTGTGTCACAGAGGGCTCTAAGTATGCGCATTGGATAGGGCTATATATAAAGTTTTATTTGAGCTGGGTATTGGGCCTATTTGTTGATGGTAGGCTTCAGAATATGAAAACAAGTGAAGACACATTCGGCCATGACATAACCTCTTTCAGGCTCCACCTCATAGTGAGGGTTGTTTTTGTTTTGAGCTAGTAATTGAGTGAGGAGCTCATACTCACAACAGGAGCCCACCTTGACCGGGCTTTGAACCCAGGGTCTCCCTTTAGGAGCCCAGCCCTCTACTACTGAGCTATTCCGAATCCCGCTTTCTGTGAAAGTCTAGCACAGTGGTAACTTTTGTTTTTCAGCATTTCTGGCACTCTTCTTCGAAAGTAGGTAAGTCAAGTTGCTACTTATAAGTACAGTAGTAGTGTGATCATTTCAGGTTGGTGAAATAGGTGCTGGTTCGGGTATTCAAACAAAATCAACATCAACAGGGCTGAGTATTTTCAAGCCTTTGGATTCTCAGACCTTAGTGCGCGTGAAACGCAGAGGTTCGCAGAAGGACTGTGGCTCAAGAAAATCTCAAAGAAAAAATTGCGGGTCAAAGAAGAAGGGGTCAAGAAAGAAGGGGTCAAGGAAGAAGGGTTCAGCAAAGAAAGAGCGACCGACAACACCAAAGCCACTTACACGTAGAGAAAGTAAAGGTGACATATGGCAACAGGAAACTCCCATGAATACTGCTGTGGTGTGCCCAAAACCATGGTCAATCCCTTCTGAAAGTAATAGTTGGATTAAGGAACTAACGTCGAATGTGTGGTTAGTCTTCTTGTTCCTCTGCTAGAGTATAGAGTAGCGGTAAAGGGCATGCTGCTTCTCTATTTTCTCTGCTAGAAGGTAAGGTAGCGATAAAGGCTATGCTGTTACTCTTTCCTCTGCTAAAATGTAGAGTAGCTGAGTATGGATGACGAGACACTTTTTTTGGCATATTAGAATCAGTGTCTCAAAACCTACATGAGTGGGCGCAGGAAAAGTTCTAAAGATGGCAAAATGGGCACCCCTCTGAAAAAAGAGTGGAGCCTTATCGGTCATTTATATGCCGCATAATGTTCTGAGCTTGATGACTAGTTTATCGCCAGGCACTAGAAATTGATCATTTTCTACCAGGGTTTTCGGAGAGTGACCCACTATTTGAGACACCTCATCACCACAGACACATTTCTGAGGTTGTACCAAAGCGCTGGGTATGGGTCTAGGATGGTGTCACTTGCTCCAGCTCTCCCAAAGCGACCGTAAAGAAAGCCATGTTCGGCCGATAATGGCCGGGAATCCTCAGGAATATACTATATAGTATACACGTGACCTGCCACAACTATCGCGCTAAATGCTAGAGTTGACGCCATGGCCTCAACTGGTAGAAAAACGTACAGATTACAGCGTTAGGGAGCCACATGGAGTAAGACTAGGTAGCAACCATACTGCTGGACTGTCTACGCAATAACTGAATAATAACTGAACAATAGAAGCACTCGTTTGGCTCTTACTAGTAACTAACTAACACCACAAACAAACTAAGACTAAGAGTAAGAGTAAGAGTAACTCAGTAAGACTCTTACTAACTAAGAGTAAGTAAGACTGAAAGTGTAGTAGTCAAATAATAGACAGTCAAATGGAATAGTGAAATACCGTGGCGTTTTCGGAAGAGGTGGGTAATCACTCAGTAAACTCACTCGGTCACTGAGTCAGTATCACATACTTTGGTTACGAGTTAGACTAGACTAGAGTTGGCGCGCAAAGGTAATAACATGGACCCGCTGTGATATCTTCTACGGGCATAAAAGTAGAGAGGTACAAAAGGCGATAGGAACGAATGAGAAGAATAAAAATAGACACGCTGTTGGAACAAAGGGCGACAACCCCCAAATTATCATCAGTGCCAACAGGGAGCACCAGGCACAGGAAAATATGTATACTTAAGTCAACTTTTTTATGTTGTTACCAGCCACTGGGGTTTTGGCAAGTTGTATCTTTCCCCCTAGTTCTGTTTTAATAAAATCTAGAGGGTATTTCTCCCCCTTAGTTGTCAATTGTCATGTCAGGGCTACTATAATGTTAAATGTATACAGAAAGTGTACATAGATTGGATTCAACAGATGGTGTTGAGTATTAAAACTATGCACTTTTCATCATCTGAAAGGCAGAAATGCTCCCAGCTTGGGGGGGGCATAAACACTATAACAACTAGTGCAGTGCTTTGGCATCGTAAAATATGAGTCTTTTTTGGCATATAGCCCAAGTATATTCTACTCTGTTAAAGCATGGATGGGTTGTCAATGGCTAGGCTCTGCTACAGTAATTTGAACGAAATGCGGGAAAATCTCAACTGAATGGAAGTTCATTTAAAAATGCCAACATTTAACAGACTTTTTACTACATCGTCTGTTCAGTATGAACTTTTTTGGACTCCGGTAGTTTTTGAGACACACTGATCTGATGAGCAAAAAATTTGCCTCGTCAACCGAAATAGGACCCCCCACCCATTTGCCGTATGTCACCATGACCATGAGACTAGGAGATCACCAAGGTAATAATTTGAATCCTTGTAGAGGGTTTAGTTATTAGAAACTCAAATGAACAACCAACATTTTCATATAAAGTGAAGCCTGTAAACAATTGCTGGGTTTATACGAGAAAGTTCGTCAACAAAACCCTTTGATGAATGTTGGCGCAGTGACAACGAGCAGGAAGCGTATGGCTCCATAAGGTGTCAAACGTAGATTAAAACAAAATATTCGTTGATGGTGGTTTGAGACTCCTTGGATATCTGAGAGATCTCAAATTGTTGAGTTATGTCAATCCCCAATCAACAATCATTTGCCGCGGCTTCATACCAACTTTTCTCATCCTTTATATCACTGCTCCAATGAATTTTGATATTACATAAAACCCACTCGACGCGATAACATTTGAGGTTTTTGGAATTTTCATATATTTCTCAAACTGTCCCTGTTAGGTGCATTCGCATGCTCGGTTTTGCTTAACTGTTCAAGAGCGCGATTGAAAAGTGCAATTTAAAAAACATCTTTCGGTCGAAAGCGTGCGGACAGAATTCCGCGACCGAATGCAGTGTTAGCATAGTAGCTTAGGCAAATGTCAAGGTTACTGCAAAGAGACTTGATTACTACATTAGATTAATGAATCGCGAGCGTTTGTTCGGTCTTGTGTGAGTATAGTTGGTAAATTGGTGATTTTGTCTTAAACACAACACTTTCGTAACATGTGCTGCTATCTCTATGCATTGTAAGACCATTTGACTAGCTTATTGTTCCACCCTATTGGCACTGTTTTTATGCAATGCTTCGCTAGTCTGAATTTTACACAACATAGGGAGTAATGGCACTGTTTAGTGGTGCAGTCATGAAATAAAATCCGATGAGTGAGGCAGTCAGCAGGTATCCGCAGGTATCAGCAGGCATCAGCAGGTATCAGCAGGTATCAGCAGGTATCAGCAGGTATCAGCAAGTATCCTAGGAGAAAGGAACTGGCCCCAGGCTTAGTTAACTTTCACTCTGCCGCCCCAGTTCAGACATTTCATGCATTCACTGCTATGGTGAAGCTGCTAGGATATATAATATTTCTCTTGTAGAATTTTGTTCACCAGTTACAACTAAGCAAGGAGCGCCACGAACTTGGTTTTTAAAAAACATTAGGATTAGCGTAAGGAGTTCATACTCACAATGGGAGCCCGCAGTGTCTGGGATTTGGGAATTTGAATCCATGCCCTAACGATTGCCCAGCACTCGACCAATGAGCTCTACCTATTGTTAATTTATCATCACTGTCATTTCCCTTTATTAAACACGATCGAACAAACTCCTACTTATATGTCAGCGTTGACGATACCCAAATTGAACCATTTTAGTGAAGCCTGATGTTTTGTTTATAGATAGATATTGTGGAAAACCTCAATGCAGTAATCATGGAACATGTCAGAAAACTCAAAAACGGATTTTCTGGATATAGTAAGTTGATAATAGCTTTCACTTCGAGGTTGAGGCATATCTATGCTGCTTGTGGATTACGTGTAGATATGCACATTTATGGAGGGTGCTATGCCTGAGTGGTTAGTGCGTTTGTCTCTGGTTTAGAAGACGGATGAAGCAAAGGGAGGGGGTGGAGGCGATGAGTCACACCGTTGTCGGTTCAATTTGGCTCTCCGACAGTCACCTCCCCAAAAGGCCATTGGCTAAGGGACAACGTACCTTTACCTTTCACACGCATGCACACACAGACACACGTCCATTTGCATTACATGCAGGGATAAGCATTATTTTGCCTACGTATATCTCAGACTGTGATGATTTTTGCAGTCAATATGAATGCAAATGCAACGAAGCGTGGAAAGGAACGCAATGCGAAACCCTCAAATGTGGAAGCTCTTATGGTGACTGTGGAAGAAATGGCCGCTATAACTACGACTACTGCAAATGTGGTATGTCAACATAGTCCATAACCTTATTTACTAGATAAGGTACAGTTGACAACACTTTTGGTGGTTGCTCTTGTCTATGGATGGCAACTGACTTGATCGGGGACAAGCGGTCGAAGCCGCATCGACCTCTTCCCCGCCGCGGTTCTCTGCCAGTCAATCCCAGCTCTCTCCGATCCATCTGCATGCTGTGATACTTTACTCTCACTCTAGTAGTCAGTTTCTCTAACCATGTGGTTTGTGGATCAATGTCCTAAGCCATAGCACATGATACCTTATCAACCAACGCATAACCAATGTGTCATATCAATTCTGATCCTGGGGGAGCGGGTGGTTCTATCGCTTCGGTTAGTTATCAATTGAACAGTGTGTGATCAGTTGGATTTCCACCACCTTCCTTAGACTGTTTTATTTAGACTTTTCTTTGTTAGATTCACATACAGTTGTACAGGGCAGTAGAATCATCCTTGAGACTGGGTGATAATGTGTCTTTCAGCCATACGAATTGACCTCCAACTGTCTTGACCCCATGCCTTACCGTAGAACCAAGGCCTTCCCTGGTGAGCCTACGTGGCCAATGCTTGTGCAACTCTCTCGCTTTAAACCAACTCACGCACAAGACAGGGTCCTGCAAGTTGTATCTTATCCTCTTTGAGCTCGTAGGACGAATATTATGCGTGTATTATTTAGCAATAATTTCCTTGACTTTCTTCATTTTTAGTGTGTAGTGATGGCTATGCCGGTAATCGTTGTGAAATAGATCTCTGCCAGAAATGCAGCCGTCCACACAACTGCATCAGAAGAGCTGGTTCTGTGGATTGCAAATGCATCTCACCGGAGTGGACAGGACCTTCCTGTGAGCAATACACGTGTCTAACTAATGATATTTGCAACAACAAAGGAAACTGTATATCAAAGGCAAAAGGGTATGAGTGCCAATGCCATAAGGGATATAACGGGGCTCACTGTGAGAAAGATTACTGCACAGAAGGTGAGTTTACTGCATCACTGTGTTTGATTATGAACACTCAGGCCAATTAGCCAAATCTTTTTTTGTATCCTGATCAGTGTCAGGGGGTTGCAAAAATTGGCCTAGTGCATCCTTGACTTGGCGTTTCCCAAGGTATACCCAACAAACTCCTTCCTTTAATGTCGGGATCCGAAACAATAAGGGTACTGTAAAAGACAAACTTTTTGCCTGAACTAAAGGTCTGACCAGGGACCCAGGGCCCAAGGCGCAGTATGCTATCCACTAGGTCATTGGCTTCACCCCATTGGACTGGTGTCCTGGGTCTTCGTCACATGGCGGATTGTGGGGCAAATGAAATATTAGAAGAGACATAATTAAGCTGACACGGCTCTCTTATGGTATGTTTAGGGCATTCTTTGACGTTTATGATAGACTCAATTTGCTGTAATTTAAGCATTTTTTCATGATTTCAAAATCTAGTCCCGGTCACTTTCATAAATCTTAAATGTCCATACATGATTGACCTATAAGTGATTGTCTGTGCAAAAGATCTAAGAATCTGCCACCAAATAACTGTGCCAGCTTGACCTAGCTCATCTACTGCTTCGCTCACCCCTTCACCCGTCACATGTCGCAGAGCCACAGTGGCACATGCCAATTCATAGTATACTAAAGTTATCCTCTCTTAGTGTAGGACGGGTGGCCATGTTATGTAGCTGTGTACCCGCATGAAGCAAAATGTTTGTTTCGGGCCAGACTTTGCTGACCAGATACACACTGAGCAATACCAATCTCTCGCAGCCATATATGGTCTGGAGTACTAGTTAGTCATGCATTTGATTCGCCAAATCTCACTTGGCGGAATTGGTACTCTGGAAATCAGTCACAAGGGGCAGTCAGTTGACCTGCTCTTTACTTAGTCATACATGCCGTGCCATATAACTAGAATTTGATTATTTTCAGGAAAATTGACTTGTCAGAATAAAGGCAGCTGCCAGATAGGTCCAGATGGTCGGGCAAGCTGCCAATGCCCGCCAGGATTCAACGGAGCCTACTGTGAGAGAACACCCTGTGACGGTTGGTTTGCATTCTGCTGTGGTGTCGACTCAGGCAGTTGGCCATCCTATTTAGTGAACCTCCTAGGTCTGTGGTTTGTTCTGCAATGGTAGAAGCTGGGAACTATGTGAGGAGCTTAAGCTCTTAGTGTTTGTCCGATATGACATGCAAGGGCTTGAACCCCCCACCCTCCCCCCTTAGTACGCCCCTTTTGCTGGAAGCTCTAAGGTAGATTACATTTTTTCACAGTTCTGTTATACTCATTGAAATTACGAGTTTCTATGCTGCAGGTTATTGTTTGTTTGATGGAACTTGTGAATTGCACACCAAGAAACGATCTGACAAACCGTTTCCTGTTTGTAAATGCCGGAGAGGCTTTGGAGGGAACCGTTGTCAAGACACTCCATGCAGAACACTGGATTGCGGCCCTCATGGAGAATGCGAAATTAATAAAAGGGATAGATCCGCTTATTGTCGGTGAGTTCCATGACATTCCTATAATCTCAATTTCAAATAACCAGGACATATATCAGAATAAATGTTTCATTTAGTACCTGTACTATGAGAAATTTAATCTGATCTTTACCAGATTCTTCAAGCTGGATGACTATCCTTGAGGCTTAAGGTGCCTTGTCAGTCCACTTTGCGTCCAATGGCGGCTCGTGAGCCAACACGGGGTTGCTAAATAGTCATGTGGCAGTAAAGTGGTTAGTGACAGAAAGCAACTTGGTGGCATCCATTGTGGAGTGATGCTGCGCTAATTAATTTGGGGAGGGGGAGCGTGTTCAAATGTGCAAAAGTGGGGCATCAAAAGCCTATTGACGAGACACTGTCCTCCTGTCCAAATGTAGTTTGAGCCTCTGTCCCCCAGTATCCCTTCAGATTTTAACCACTGCTAATGCCATGGGAGGATAATGAACCTATTGGCTGCAAGGTGATAGCAATCATAGTTATCTTCCCCTGTACCCTATGATCCGACTGCCATAACTGTTTTAAAATTCATTGACTGAATGTTACGAAAAAATTTTACTCACTGTAAGCCAAATCTAGTATTAGAAATTTACAAGGAATTCAAATATTACGCCAACCGCCAGATGAGTAAATAGTTTTGTCTCTTCAGAATGTAGCCTACTGAGTCTTTTCCTCTTTGGCCCAGCGTTTTCCAGGTCGCGTGATCCCGGGACTTTCCACTTACACCCTTGTGCCCCATAGTGAAGGTTACTCTATTGGTAATTAGAATGTGCAATATGAAAGCAAGATAGCTCAATGGCTAGAGTGCTTGACTCAAGATTGTAAGATCCTGGGTTCATGTAATAGTCATGCTGAGCACCAACTGTGGGAATGCGCGCTATATCCTACTGCTCCAATAAGCATCAGGCTTAGGAATTTTGAATAGAAAGGACAAGAGCTTGATTAGAGAGGAAAAGACAAAGGTGCCGACTGATTTACGGAAGCTGTAAGGCAATCGCCACACACAAAGCAGATGGTCTTCTTCTATTTAGCTCTATGTCAGAAGAACTGTCAGCAGTGGTGCAGAAATTAGCCTACTGAGTCTTAAACTCAGAATTTACCGGAAGACTTTTTGCTCGCACCCGAGTACCCCAGAGAGGGTAACTCCATGGGCGTCTGGATCAGAAACCGTCAAGGGTGTTGTGAAAGACAAAGTTCCTGCCCGAACTGGCCCAGTAGATTATCCACTATGCAATTGCTTCACCCTGAATGGCAAATGGTGAGATACGACTTCTGCTGTTTGTAGATGCGATGAAGGATATCAGGGTGACAAATGTGACTACCATCCGTGCCAATCGATAAAATGCGAATCACATCGCGGAAAGTGTGTTCTCAATGCAAGGGGCAAAGCAAAGTGCCAATGCCATGACCGTAAGTGTGTTAACTCACAAAATAAAAACACTTTCCAAGTGGTTTCAGTGCTATACGTAGCTGAACCTGATACAGGCCGTATTGCATACATATATCTCTATAGCGTGGTGTGAGTACCCAGGCCCGCCGCGTTCTGAATTTAAACACAGGTTCTCCTGGTTGTAAGCTCAGTGCTTTAACCACTTAGCTATCTCGCTATCCCAAGCATTAGTTACTGGTAAAAGGTCTCACTCAACACTGAGTATGGGAACTGAATGCACTTCAAGATTGAACAGGCAGTCCTGGACCAATGGTGGGCAATCAGTTAACCACCAATCAACCGAAAAACCAATATCTACTACTGCAACAGGCCTCAGGCTTAGAAGATCCATTAAAAGAAATATGGCCAAATAGCTGAGTAAAAACTTAAATACCTAAATCACATGATTACCACATTGCAGACTATTATGGCGATGATTGCGAGTTAGACGCTTGCACTATGAAAAACCCGTGTATGAATGGAAATTGCGTCCTTCAACATTTCCATGATCGCAGATGTGAATGCTGGAAAGGATTCACAGATAAGTTCTGTGATCAGTGTGAACCAGGATACTGTCAAAATGGAGGTATCTGTCAGGCTCATCTGAATGGTGTTAGAACCTGTTCATGTCAACCTGGTTACACTGGTGGTGTGTAAGTATCATTGCAGTCATGTCCTCCATCATAATGTACCCTAGTCACATGACCTGCGTTTAGCGGCATGTGACGGTTGGTTGGGCAAGCTAAGCCACCACAGCTAACCTCATCCGCCACCTGTCACATGCTGAAAATCCAGGTCACATGGGTAGCTCTACCTTCTACTTAGGCTATGGTAGCTCAGTGGGAGATTTATTATATCTCACTGTCTGTGTACCCTGTGACCCGGGTTCTATTCCTGCATGGCTATGGCCGAGTATTTCAAGGGAATTTTCCCTAGCTGCTTGGTCACATGTGCTTCTTTGTACACACTTTAGGAAGGACCAAAGAATGGAGTGGCACCCACTTAAAAAAAGACCTTTGGTCTCATGAAGATCATGAGATGCCTACGGATTAACCTGGTATATGGGAGAACAAAAGCAAAACCCCATTATAGTTTCGTAGAGTTACCATAGAAAAACTTCCCTTAGTCGAATTCATAGTTTATGACCCTTCTTGGAAAGAGAAGCCAGGTTATATGGCCGGGATGATGGGTAAACAGAATTGACTGACCTCCAACTTCTTGGGGTTATCCATTCAGTTTTAGAGCTTATGCTTCACACAGAGTCAACTGGTCTTTTGGTAGAGTGGAGTTGGCCAGGGGCACCACTTTTACTATGGGTTCGTTTTCCACGTCGCATTTAATCATATCAATTACCCCTGGAATTGATGTGATGGCTGCTCACTACCCATCACATCAATTGATTAAGTCTGATACAATAATTTGGTGCAGTGCTCTGGAGCACACTCGGTCTGAGGAATTGACGCAAACTACCGCATAGGGCTTTTGTCACCCGGCCCAGGCGCGAAACTTCACCAATTGCAGCCTTTATCGAATGATCAAAATGATTCGATTGGACCACCACTTTTGCTCACCATTTTATTTTAGAGATACTAACCACAACATTTTATTTTTTGTTTCAGTTGTGAAACCTACCTTGGTAATCCATGCGGTAGTCTCCACTGTAAGAATGGAGGACTGTGCATTGATACACCAATGGGCAAACAGTGTGGCTGTCCTCTGCAATGGACAGGGCCGGTCTGCGCAACCCCTATCTGCGATACTTCACCATGCAAAAATGGTGCGTATACTGTGATTGATATTATAAGGCATCTTCACTGATATGTTAAAGCTACCAGGGGAGATACACAAACTTGTTTTGTCCCCAGTTACGGCTTAGCATGGAGCACCATGGGTGGATCAATTTCAATGCTCCATCTTAGTGCATTAGGCTAATGCTTTTGTGACAGGGTTATCATGAGGGGCTCACACTCACAACATGAGCTCGCCATGACCGGGACTGGACATTAGGA
>Ga0224511_10000401_pt1 | contig 20100 bp, 9 predicted proteins | sample SF_May12_sed_USG_2_FD_169988 | JGI IMG/M metagenome (GOLD analysis project Ga0224511, IMG submission 169988) | Sediment microbial communities from San Francisco Bay, California, United States - SF_May12_sed_USGS_8_1 | ecosystem: Environmental > Aquatic > Marine > Sediment | place: USA...
CCGACACATGGTCAACATGGGCTCTGCACATCCCTTAGTTGAGGTGAATGTGTCATTCAAGTTTGAAGGAAATCCTTCCATTAGTAAAGGAGCTATAGAGCGGACACGACATAATGTGTAATATTTGTTTGTTAAATATTGGACCTTTAACTGTGACCTTGACCTTGAGCTGACACATGGACAACATGGGCTCTGTACATCCCCTAGTTGAGGTAAATGTGTCATTCAAGTTTGAAGGGAATCCTTGCATTGGTATAGGGTTTATAGAGCGAACATGACGTAATGTCTTATATTTGTTTGTTTAATATTTGACATTTAACTGTGACCTTGACCTTGAGCTGACACATGGGCAACATGGGCGCTGCACATCCCCTAGTTGAGGTGAATGTGTCATTCAAGTTTGAAGGAAATCCTTCCATAAGTAAAGGAGTTATAGAGCGAACACGACATAATGTGTCATATTTGTTTGTTAAATATTTGACCTTTGACTTTGACCTTGACCTTGAGCTGACACATGAACAACATGGGCTCTGCACATCCCCTAGTTGAGGTGAATGTGTCATTCAAGTTTGAAGGAAATCCTTCCATTGGTAAAGGGTTTATAGAGCGGACATGACATAATGTCTATTATATGTTTGTTTAATATTTGACCTTTAACTGTGACCTGGACCTTCAGCTGACACATGGGCAACATGGGCTCTGCACATTGAAGAAAATCCTTCCATTGGTATAGGGTTTATAGAGCGGACACGACATAAAGTGTCATATTTGTGTGTTAAATATTTGACATTTAATTGTGACCTTGACCTTGAGCTGACACATGGGCAACATGGGCTCTGCACTTTCCCTAGTTGAGGTGAATGTGTCATTTAAGTTTGAAGGAAATCCTTCCTTTAGTAAAGGAGTTATAGAGCAGACATGACATAATGTGTAATATTTGTTAAATATTTGACCTTTAACTGTGTCCTTGACCTTAAGCTGACACATGGGCAACATGGGTTCTGCACATCCAAAGAAATCCTTCCACTGGTATAGGGTTTATAGAGCGGACATGACATACTGTCTAATATTTGTTTGTTTAATATTTGACATCTAACTGTGACCTTGACCTTGAGCTGACACATGGACAACATGGGCTCTGCACATCCCCTAGTTGAGGTAAATGCGTCATTCAAGTTTGAAGGAAATCTTTCCATTAGTAAAGGAGTTATAGAGCGGACACGACATAATGTGTAATATTTGCTTGTTAAATATTTGACCTTTAATTGTGACCTTGACCTTGAGCTGACATGGGCAACATAGGCTCTTCACATCCCCTAGTTGAGGTAAATGTGTCATTCAAGTTTGAAGGAAATCCTTTCATTAGTTAAGGATATATAAAGCGGACACGACATAATGTGTAATATTTGTTTGTTTAATATTTGACCTTTAACTGTGACATTGACCTTGAGCTGACACATGGGCTCTCCACATCCCCTAGTTGAGGTGAATGTGTCATTCAAGTTTGAAGGAAATCCATCCATTAGTAAAGGAGTTATAGAGCGGATACGAATTGGAGACGGACGGACGGACCGACCGACAAAGCGAATCCAGTATAGCCCCCCCCCCCCACACATTTTGTTGTGGGGTTTAATAAAGTGAAGATGGCATAGACTTGATTTTTTCATTTAATTGGAAAAACTGCATTTATTTTCTTATAATGTAACAATTCATATTAATTATAAATTATCAATTAAAAAGTTCTATAATGACAAAATGTTGCAAACAGTGTTCAACAAAATATATTGGCCGTAGCGATCAAGATACAGCAACACACATATGTACTTAATGCATTTTTTTTCAAGGGAAGTAGCTTATAATGTTTGTCCTGTTTACCGGGTAGAAGTGTTCAAGTGTCTCATTAGAATCCGCTTTTTATGAGTCTGGCCTTTTTGGGCATCTTCAAATGTAAGTGTAGGGTAAACAGGCCGTGCGGACGAATAGAGATAGGTGACAATAATTGACAAGACTGCTCTCTTTTGACATAGGGCTTAGGTTGTGATCTAGCCTATTAAAAACGTTGTAAGGGTCCAGACATATTATTTTAATTTAGAAACAAGTCCTATGGTTAGCTGAATCTAGTAACGTCGACTGGTACCATACATCCAATCAATCGCCTGCCTTTCAGATTCTAGAACGAAAGTTTTTGATGACTTATTAAGGTCTTATTAGTTTTGTTGGATTGCTGGCGAAGGTGAGGTGTATACAACATTACGTTTACAAGATAAAGTCGAATATGTTTTACCGCAGTAATAAAATTAATGTAATGTTCAAAGAAAAAATGAACACACAGAACAGCACAAATACACGCAGAACATCAAAACGCAACAGACATTCAGAAAAAGTATTTTGTGTGTTTTGTGTAAATTGCATGACAAAATGACCCGTACAGAGACAAACACTAAAAACACAAATGACCTCAATTTGAGCTTTTGTGAAGGCCCATTGTCCGTCGTCCATCGTCCGTCAGTCCGTCTGAACGTGCGTGTGTCAACAATGTCTTTAAATAACGTCTTCTCCTAAACCACTAAGCCAAAGTTGTTAAAACGTTGTATGGATGTTTCTTGCATGAAGCGCTAACAAAGTTGATGACAGAATTAAATTCCATGAAAACTGTTATTGCCATGGCGATCTTTATTTCTTAAACACATTTAAAAATATTTTTGTGAAACACTACAAGGCGTAGAACCTATATATTGGGTTTGTTACATGGCCTATTGGTCCTTTACAAAGATTGTACAAATTATGCACCTAGGATCAAAAGAGGTCCCGATGGGGTTTTCAACAGTTTTATATAAAGTTATTTTCGGCACTCTTAAAAATACATTTTATTTAAAAACCAACAGCTTTGCTATGTTGTATGTAACATCATCTAGTGGTCCTTTACAAAGAGTGTTCAGGGGTTTATCGGTTTTATATAGAGTAATATAGGGAAATCTAAATAAAATAGTGTCAAAATGTACAAGACCTTTGGCCTTGATATGTGGTAAATAGCTTCGTCCAATGGTCCTTAACAAAGATTGTTCAAATTATGCAACTAGGGTCAAAAGCGGCCCTACCAGGGAGAAATTAATTTAACATTGAGGTATATAAGAAAATCTTTAAAAAATCTACTTGTAAAAATTCACAAAGCACAGATTATATTTGATATATTACATTATCTAGTGGTCCTCTGTAAAAAATGTTCAATTTATTAAAGCAGCTAGAGCACAGAAAATTGGGTTGAAAAGAACTTATCTTAAAATATGATTTAAGTAAGAGTCTTAGCGAAAAAATGTGATGTAAAATGGCTGACACTAAAAATATTTTTGACTACATATTTTAAAAGATGAAAAATGCATGTAATATGAGGTAAATCTTTGTGTCCGTGGACAAGAAAAAGATTTCCCCTCATAATGAATGATATATTGGAAATGTCCTAGTTTGTGTACATTTTTCTTCAAAACTAGCACATGTGTATACTCTATTACACAGTTATTTAGACTTTTGAGGATAGTATAGATTTTTACCCATGTTAATGCCCAACCCGTGCTCTGGTGACTTTAAGCGTAGGGTAAATAAAATCTTGCTTTAAAAAATGCTAGTAATAAGAGAATTGCCATCATAACAATATCCAACCTCTGTACATATTAGCAAACAAGTTAGTTTACTAAGTTGAGCAATGTCTGTTCCATACACATGCGTTCCACAATTCAATATACATTTCGTGACTCATAGGAGACGGGGCTATGTTTGAAACAAAGAACATAAATCGTAACTAGCATGGACGTTTTGCCATGTGTACATATCATGATTAGGTTCCGGTTCCGCGGTATTATTACATGGATGCAATATTCGATGTAGGCCTATTAGTATTCGTAGAATGTATTTTTCTACTTTAGAACGTATGTTGAACTTACATATCATTTAAATAAAACTTTTTGCCAAATAAATTGTAAATGATGGTTTCAACTCTCAATATCATTGACCGTACTAAGCGGTATTGTTTACAACATTCTTTCTTTGAACATCTCTTCAATGTATAGCTCGACATTTCCTGGCGAAATCATTTTAATAAATAATATACATTTCAAAAACTATATAATATATTATCAACGAATTATATTTCGATAACACTGGATCCAGTAAGGATGCAAGAACAGAAATATATTAAAATATATCTGAGGAAGAAAATGTTCAAACAGTGTTTAACAGAAGGCACATTGTCGACAGCGCTACGGCCAATACATTTTGTTGATGGACAATCCACGTGACTGTTATGCTTTGGCAGGCAGATGTTTTTTAAACGAAATCAGGAGAATCTTCGCTGTATCTTTGTTCGTCCTTATCGGCGCAGCTGTTTGGGCTCGCGTTTGACACAGGGGTAAATTAAGCTTGAGCCATTAAGAAACGGTGTAAACGACTCAATAGTAAGCATAGCCTGCACGATTTAATTTTCGTATCCTGACCTGGGATCCAAAAGCATCAAAATGCTAAAAGCCTGAAAAGTGTCCAGTCACGGGTCTCAAGTGCTGGGTATTAGTAGACTACTGATTTTACAGCAAAAATCACCTAGAAATAATAAACACCCGCAATACCCATTCAATTTGTTTACACTTGTTCGTTTACAATAATAACTCAAAAATACATGTTGTAAACAATGTAGATACATGTAGGTCAAGTTTAAGTACCATGACAAAACGGCACGTACAAATTCAAACATTTTGAACAACACGAAACAGGCAGAACAACAAGCCGTAACAGACATTCAGAACATTATATTTTATTATATCCCACCGTCCTCGAAGAAGAGGGGGCATGCACTTTTGTTGATGTCGGTCAGATGATCGGTCGGTCCAAATGGTTTCCGATCATTATCTTGAGAACTAGTTTTTTCAGAGCGTTCATATTGCACAAGGTCTGGGCGAGGACAAAAACCATATTGATTTTGAATCCACTAGGTCAAAGGTCAATGTCACAAGGGTCACTTTTGTTAAACAATGTAAACATGGTTTCCGCTCCTTATCTTAAGAACTATTTATTATAGATTTCATTTACTAATTGGTCTTGGTAAGGACATGCTCATTATAGACTTTGAGTTTGTTAGGTCAAAGGTCAAGGTCACAATGGTCACTTTTATAAAGAATGGGTTTTCACTCATTTCCTTTAGAACAATTTATCAAAGAGTGTTCATTTTTGACATGTTAATTGGTCTTGGTAAGGACATGACTTATTTTGTTGTGTTCACTATGTCGAATGTCAAGGTCAAAGTAGTCATTTATGTAAAACATGTAAACATGGATTCCGCTCATTATCTTGAAAACTATACATCACAGATCATTTTAATGTCATGTGCTGCTTGGTGAGGATATGGGTCCTAATAATATGGAGTTTATAAAAATAAAGTCAAAGGTCAAGGTCACATGGGTCAGTTTTGTAAAAAAATAGTTTCCGCTCATTATTTTGAGAACTAAGCTGAATTGTCTAAGCGAAGACATGACCACCATAGGTAAAAGTCAAAGTCACAGTGGTCTCGTTTGTAAAACAATGGTTTCTGATCACTATCATAAGAATGAAAAATTACAGTGCTGCTTTATTTCACATGTTGATTAGTTTTAATGAGGACATTGCCCAATTGACATTGAGTTTAACAGGTCAAAGTTCAAGGTCGCAAGGATCACGTTTGTAAAAATATGTTAACAGTTTTTGCTCATTAACTAGAGAACTGTTTATCACAGAGTTTTCATATTTCATACGCTGATTGGTAGGGACATGAAGACTGTTGCTTTTGAGTTCAATAGGTCAAAGGTAAAGGTTACCTGGGTAACTTTGTGATGTATGTAAACAATTTCAGATGATCATTTTAAAAAACTATTGATTTTAAATCCTCAACACATACCCCATACCAATTCACGAAGTAACATCAGGTCAATCATTCCACTGCTATAATTTATGATGAACCTTGTTATGACAGGCTTCCTGTACTTATTAATAACCTTTCTATCAAAACCCTTTTCGACAGTAGAATCCAGGGGGGGCATATTTGTCGTTCGACATTTCTTGTATTGATATGTACATTAATTAAAATGATTTTTTAAAGAAATGTTGAGTTACCGCCTTAGTACGGTCAATGACTAGCATTTCAAGTTTCAAACAAGTTTTAATTAATAGCAAACCTCACACTTATTAAACATTTATTAGAGAAGTTATAATAGTATGCATTTATTCTGCACAGACAACTCTAGAATTAAAAAAAGAAATACAGCGAAACGAACGCATCTAAAAAGGAAGGGAGAATCAGCATTTTTCGTTAAACAGCACTTTTATTTATATTAAATATTTGGTCCAATACGTTGTTGTTTTTGGTCAACCAGCCCTTTATCATCTGGAAGCCAGAGCACAAAACGCCAGTTTAAGAACAGCTTTGAGAAAACTACGCGAACGATTATTTTGCGATTTCTAACTATAAAATTGTTTTACTGCCCGGTTCATGTGTTCTTAGTTAATAGTAACCAAGAACACATCAACTAATTATACATTAACACATTTTGCAATCCAGAGCCAGAGCCATGCAATTTTGCGGAACTATGCATTTAAACCACTGTTTTGTATGGTTGAAACGAGTGATCAGGAAAACTGCACAAAATACAAAAAGGAACTTGTTTTGAGAAAATAAAATGGCGCTGACTATGAGTATGTAAAATGTGTATTTAAAATAAAATATAAAAATAAATAAATAAATGTCCGTTGTGTCATGGTGTTCTACGTGTTTTTGTGTCGTTCTGTGTGTCGGTTTTCGTAGGGGCCATTTCGTCATGGTGCCCTTAAACTCGACAAATCTACATTGTTTACAACATTTTTTTTCTTTCAACATCTCTTTAATTTATACTGTTGACGCACAGTTGTAAACATGTTTATCAGTAAGTTTGATTTTCTAATGACTGTACTGAGACTGTGATAATTTATCCAATTCTAGTTCTTTTTTTTTTGTACCACTAACATTTGAACGACTACATCTACAAGTGTACGTAGACAACTTGGGCCAGTCGCAGGGCTTGTTCTTAATTTAGAATTGTATGCATTTCCCTTGCAACGTTTCTCATTTGCTAAAGCACAACTTAACGCCAGGGTCAAAAGCAAGACTAAACAGCTGGGCCGAAAAATGAGACAACACAGCACTTTTGCAATTGTCCGCTTAGATTATGCTTCTTATCGTTAAAATGAAAAAGGAAGAGCAAGAACAATTATAAAAAATATACGGCGCTATATTTTAGTAAGTGAAACGCGTATTATAATAAAAAACGCTTTTAAACGACAACATGTACCAGTGAATGTAGTTGATTTAGACCAATCGCAAGGCTTGTTCTTGAATTTAAACTTCATGCATTTCCCTTAAAAGTTTTCTCATTGGTTAAAGCTCTACTACACTCCTAGGTCAAAACCGAGTCTAAACAGCTGCGCGGAAAAATGCAGCTCAGTTGTTTTTGATTTTGTTTTAAAAACACCTGCCCACAAGTGCATTAAGGTCAGGTGGGTTATTCACACTAAAATCAATGCTAAAACGGATCTGCTAGCTTCTTACGTAATCAAAATGCATTGCAAATAAATATGATTTTAGAAGGTATGATTTGTTTAACACCGATTTGAACACTTGTCATATTATGTCATGAAGAACTCAGAACTGTAGAGTGTAGATAGATATTCAAGAGCATATTTTTTTAATTTAAGTAAATTAAATTGTCTTTATAGTATGCCATTTAAAATAATTGTTTGGACAGTCTACCTGAAATATGACAACAATCATCTAAACGTTACAAAAAATACATTTGCAAAAAAAACATGTTTTTAATATATACCCACTGACAACGATTTTGTTATGCCTATAAACAATTGTCAAGCACTTGACGCACACATGAACTTAAACATTGCTATATCTTATACTTGCAAAAACGTATCCAGTACAAGACCATCGTAGTAATGTACTATTCGCCCAAACGTTTTGCTGTGTTGAATGTTGTATATCAACAGCAACGACCATCGAAGAAACATTAAAAACAATTTTTATTTCATAATAAACTCAGGAGTTTTTACAAACATAGTAGTTAATCGTTAATGAGAATGACTACATCAGCACTAACACACATGTTTATACGTACTATAATTTACGTTTATGTATATTACTAATTGTTTGTTTTAGGGACAAGCTCTGGCGACAAGCTTCTGACTAAAGGACAGTATGTATTTTGTATTAATTGTTTCCCTTTCATACTTTGTAACCCATTAAAATCATTTGAGTTTTTCTCGACGTCTAATATTTGCTGTGTTGTGTCCACCAGAAGTGGACACCCAGAGCTTTCATATTTAGTATATAACATCATCTAGTGATCCTACACCTAAATTGTTCAAATTATGCCCCTAGGGTCAAACTTGACCCCGCCCCGGGGGTCACAATTTTAAATTGAATTATATAAAACACTTTGAATGACTTCTCTAAAACTGCAAAAGGGAATTGTGAAGGTACAGAGTTTTCATATTTAGTATATAGCATCATGTAAAGGTCATCTACCTTAATTTTTCAACTTAGGCCCCTGGGGTTAAAGTTGACCCCGCTCGGAGGTTATAATTTTACATTGAATCAAATAGGGACAACATCACCTGAACCACTCACTATGCGGCAAAAGAAAAATCGACCAAACTCAACAGAAATGATTCCTTGGCGGTCCACTACCAAAATTGTTGAAATAGTTCTGATTGGTTGCTTAAGTAGGTTACATGGTCAAAAAGTATGTTCTCAACATGCATTTTTAAAAATCTTCTTGTCCCAAACTACATGGCCCAGAGTGTTTTCATATCTGGTATATAGTATCATCTAGTGGTACTCTACCAATATTGTTCAAATCATGCCCTGTGGTCAGAATTGACCGCAACACTTAGGTCACAATTTAAGATTGAATTATATAAAGAAAATTTTGAACAACTAACCTCAGCTGCTTATAAATGGAAATATGACCAAACTCAACAGGAATGATCCTTAGGTCGTCCCCTACCAAAATTGTTCAAATGGTTCTGATTGGTAGCATTATTAGGTGACAGGGTCAAAAGTAGGTTTTCAATATGCTGTTTTCAAATAATCTAGAATAAATATTGTTAAAAGTATGCCTCTAGGATCAAGTTATAAAGGGAAAGCTTAAAAAATCTCCTATTCAAAGCTACAAGGTCTATAGCTTTCATTTTTATATGCCCGAAGTGAAACTTCGGGCGTATTATGGTATGGTGTCCGTCCGTCCGTCTGTCCGTCTGTCTGTCCGTCTGTCCGTCCGTTTGTTAGCCACATCATGTCCGCTCAATATCTTAAAAAGTTTCTGAGTGACAGTCATGATACTTGGAAGGAAGATTGGTCATGGTCAGTAGATGACCCCTGTTCATTTTGAGGTCACTAGGTCAAAGGTCATGGTCAAAGTTGCATTTATGCAAAAACGATGTCCGCTCAATATCTTGAAAAGTTTATGAGTGACAGTAATTTTACTTTGTAGGAAGATTTGTCGTGGTCAGTAGATATCCCCAATACATTTTGAGGTCGATAGGTCAAATGTCAAGGTCAAAGTAGCATTTTATGCAAAAACCATTTCTGCTCAATATCTTGAAACTTTCCTGAGTGACAATCATTGTACTAGGTCGGAAGACTGATCACGGTCAGTACATGAACCTACGAATGCAGAGGCTTAACTCAAGTAAAGTTTTCACCACTAATTTATTGAACGGCTTATCCTTCGGGCGTATAATGCTCCGACATGCGGAGCTCTAGTTGGTATAGAACAACATGTAACAATGTAGAATTTACTTTGTTATCAGCTGACATTTTTTACCGTATGCCCTACTTTCTTGTATTAACATGACAGTATTGATATTTTTTTAAAATAATGAATAATCTTCTTCCGAGAAACCAGAAGGCGTAAGATTAAATGTTTGGTATTTAACATCAATTTATTATTTGCCAGTGGCAATTTTTTATTGCATCTTTAAAATCATTAAGAGTCTTATTCAAGTCATCTTAGTAATGAAGGTAGGCTGTAGGCGCACTGTGACAATGTAATTAATTTTCCTTGAAATTGTTACATTAAAGTGAAAATTTACAGCAACTTTTTAATTTCAGGTTTGCTTTTTCATGTCTTATTTCAGATTTACATTTCTCATGGCTCCTTCATGAAAACAGACCAGTACAATATTAAAAAATATCGATCAGTAACTAAGTTGCTGCCATGCCTATAATGTTAAAATGATTATATATACATATTAAAAGGAGGGAGTTCAGAAATGACAAACTTTATTTGAAAAAATGTTTTTGATATTTAGTGTTTGAGTTTAACATTTTATTGCAAATTTTCGAATTTGTCCTGAATGTAGCAAACTATTGGTTGACATGGTTGGCATGCATTTACTGTGCAGTAAGTGAAATCTATTGCGTACTCGAGTTTCAGGCATCGGTCCTCCGTACCAGGTTTAGTATTTCAGTGTCATGAGTGATATGAACTCAATTAGCTACATAATTATTCAGAACTTAAATAAAAGAGACACAACTAAATTTTTAATCTGATGTATATATACACAGTGTTAGTGTGAATTTCAGATAACTTAGGATTTCATTATAAATAATGATATTTCATCACTCGTGGGAAATAGGGCCTCTTCCTGGGACCCAACTGCCATTCTAATCACGGTGTTATATATGTCTTTTTAGCTCACCTGTGCATAAAGTGCTAAATGTGAACTTTTGTGATGGCCCATTGTCCGTCGTCCATCGTTCGTCCGTCCGTGCGTAAACAATTATTTAAACAACTTCTTCTCTGAAACCACTCATTGGATTTTGACAAAACTTTACTGGAATGATCCCCTGGTGGTCCTCTACCAACACTGTTTAAACCGTTCCAGTTAGTTGCATAAGTAGGTCACGGGGTCAAAAAATGGGTTTTCAAAATGCAATTTTCAAATGGTATATAGCATTATCTAGAGGTCCTCAACCAAAATTGTTCAAAATATGTCCCTGGGGTCAAAATTGACCTTTGGTCAGTGGTCACAATTTTACATTGAATTATATAAGGAAAATTTCAAACAACTTCTATAGAACCGCTTATGGGAATTTGACCAAATTCAACATGAATGATTCCTGTGTGGTCCCCTACCAAAATTGTTCAAATGGTTCTAATTAGTTGCAAACATAGGTCACAGGGTCAAAAATATGTTTTCAAAATGCAATTTCCATCTTCTTGTCTAAAACAACAAGGCCCAGATCTTTCATATTTGGTATATAGCATAATCTAGAAGTCCTCTACAAAAATTGTTCAAATTATGCCCCTAGGGTCAAAATTGACCCCACCCCGGGATCACAATTTTACATTGAATTATTAAAGGAAAAGTTAAAACTACTTTTTCGCTTGAACCGCTTATGGGAATTTGACCAAACTCACTGTGACCTTTGACCTTTTTCCTCATGTGAGCGACCCAGGGCCCTGTGGGCCCTCTTGGTGTGGTATATGCACGTTGAGGTGAATATAAGCAAATAAATTTTTTAAATATAACGTATTATTTTGCTATTTAGATCTTTAAAAAATACACAAATGTCCATCACGTCGTATATTTAGCGTGTCTACTATACTCAGATGCATTTAGCTATTTCATCTTTTTCAGTAAGCTCTCGTCTCTTTCTGGACGAACCAACAATGATGATGGAAATGATGAACATGGTAATATTTGCTTGTTGATTTCAAATCCATATGCTTGTCTATGCCATGTGGCCATGTAACGGTGTTCATTGTAAAGACTAAAAACCTTACACTTAAACATTCGTTAGAAACAAAGACGATATGAAAGTTTCATAGATAAATAGGATGTTTCGTTAATTCTAATCAATATACAATTTGTTAATATATTCTTGTACATAACACGAGGGGTGTTTTAATTGAAATGCAACTCGGATTAGATCACGTAACAATGCACACTTTTTACGACAAAACTTCTTTGATCGCCTAGATAAATAAATTATCTGTCGGTTAAAATAAGTTTTGTTTTAATCTGTCCACTCTAGCCCCGTCTACACTACGAAAAACATTGTCTACTTGAACACACTAATGATAAAATGGTTGTTAAAAAGTCTGTGTTCGCCGCTGTATTACAGGCCTACATAAAAACAGCTGTTTTCTTATCGTGAGCTATCGTATGCATCGGTTACTAGGTGGTGCAAGAAATTTGTATGTGGATTAACGTCCTTGCAAGTTGCACCATGTGGTTATTGTAGAAAGACTTCAACTAGTCCGGAAATAATAGAAAATGTAAAAAAAACGTTTCGAAAGATGCAAGATTTACTGTTCGAGAAATAGCACGAAAGGTTGGCATTTCAATATGAGCAGTTCATTCAGTTTTAAGGACCACCTAAAAATGAATAAGATATCTGCTCGGTGGATACCCCATATGCTCACAGAGGAGCGGAAGCGCCTCCGCGAAAAAACAGCAAATTCTAACCTGAAAATGTATCCAAAATATGATCGCTCGTTTGCCAATATCGTAACTGGCGACGAGACATGGGTGCACTTTTATGAGCTCAAACAAAAACACGAAAACAAGATATGGGCTACAAAACACATGAAAAGGCCACGTATAGCCAAACGCACAATGAGTGTCAAATACAAAAATGTAGGTCATGTACGCAATGTTCTTTACAAATCAAGGGCATGCAGAGTTCTACAGAGGGGCGGTTCTTAAAAAATTAAAGTCGTTTTGCATTACCCGCAGTATTGCTACAGGCTTGTCGGGAATCAAGTTGTTGCATGACAACGCGTCTACCCACAAAGCGGCTACTGTACGAAATATTTATAGGCAGGAAAACGTTGTAGAGATTCCGCACCCGCCGTACTCTCCAGTTGTTGCCCCCTGTGACTACTTTCTGTTTCCCAGACTCACTGGGCGAATATACAAAACACGAAAAGACCTAACTTAACGGTTTAAAATTTTCATAACTCACAAACTTAAGGTGAAGACTTTAAAGGAATTCGGTAGTTGGTTTTTAGAAATTAACAAATCCTTTTTAGATGTTCTGGAAATTGCATTTTAATTTGAACACACGTATACTTTGCTCAATACAACGAACAACTTTAACGTAGTCGCCTGTGCGAGGCAAGTGCAGATATATTTGCATTGCAGCGTTATAATATATAAAACACGTGTAGTTATGTCAAAAGCTAGTGGAGTTGACAAACGAAATATAAACAAAATAAAATATATGTATAAACTGACGCTTTTCATGAAATGAGAAAACAGAAAGGTGTGCACAAATGAATGGCATGTCAAACTGTCTTTTCAGTTGAAACTATTAATGCTGCCTACGAGAGTTTTGATGGAATAAACTCCAAACAAGACGACAAGACCTCTACAGCCACGTCATCCCAAGGTCCGATCTACGCTATGCCTACCAAATTGAAACAAGCCGATAACGTAGGCGATTTGTATGCTAGTGTCGACAAGAAAACTAAAAAAGGTAACTTGCAATTAAAGTTTTAAGTCACATATTCTTCATCTGCCGATGCATGTCACAAGCGATGTATAAAAGCTGCCAAATGTTTTACATTACACAGCGAGTCCTAACACAACATTTAACCTTGTGTTTGCTATAGTTTCACAAATACTATTAATGAATATGTATGTAGCGTATTCCACTTGATGGCAACATATTTTTATAATTGACATATTTACGGTCTTTATGGTTACGTTCCATCAATATGACATTATTCGCCATAATTGGAACCAATACGTTTAAATAACGTTTAGTTATTTAATATTTACATTAACCACTACATGTACATTTTTTAACAATTTTTAACATAACAACGATTTACAAAACCACAAAACACCATGTATCAAAATGTGTTGATCTAGCTAGCACCTGATAATAATACTTACTTACTTGATTGTTGTTAAAGATGCAAAAACAATACAAAAAGAAAGAAGATTTACTATTTTTAGCTCATCTAAGCACGAAGTACTCATGGTGAGCTGTTGTGGTCAGTGGTTGTCCGTCGTGCGTCGTCCGTCATGTGTAGTCCGTCATCATTTGATGTTTACACTCTAGAGACCACATGTGTAAGATGATTTTTTTAAACTTGGTTAGAATGTTTGTTTTGACACTATCTAGGCCAAGTAAGAAGGTGGGTCATGTGGCTCAAAAACTATGTCACCAGGTCAAATCTTAGGAAATTCTTGTTTACACTCTAGAGGCCACATTTGCGACCCAATGTTGATGAAACTTAATTAGAATGTTTATCTTAGTAATATCTAGGCCAAATTGGTATATGGGTCATGCTGGATTAACAAGTAGGTTACTAGGTAAAATCTTAGAAAAAAAATGTTAACACTCTATAGGCAACATATGTGATCGAATATTTATGAAACTTGCTCAGAATATTTGTCTTGACAGTGTCTAGGCCAAGTTTGAATATGGGTCATAAAAGGTAAACAAACTAGGTCAATTATTGTGTATACTAGCAAAGCTAAGGCCTTCAAATTTGGACCACTTGTACAACATAGTTTGTGGAATTGAACTTTGGCATTTTATAACATTACACTTGACCCTTTGACATACTTTTACATTTTAAAGCTTTCTCCTCCACATTTAGACCTCCCAGGTGTCGCCTGTTGTTACATAAAGCGATGAAAAAATGGAACTTAAAAATCTTCTGTTTCAGGTGAGCGTTCCAGGGCCCTGTGGGCTCTCTTGTTATAATTTACGTGACAATAAAACCACGCGACTGCATTTCAAGCTATTATAAATACTTATTTCAACATTAAGTGTCCTCAAATGTTCAGGTTACTTGTTGATTTGGTAACGTCCTCATACACTTTGAAACTTTCCCCACGAAAGTTACATGTATGCTTACTTAGGACTACCCTTTTCTCAGATGTATTTTATGTAAATTGAGAGTTGTTAAAATGAGCTTTTCTTGTCGCTTATCACTTAATTACAGGTTAATAAAGTACCTTCTCTCCTTGATTTAAACTGATATATGTGCAAAATGCATTGATAACGGCAACGTGATATTTTTTCATTTTTGCGTGAAGGTAGTACTATTCGTTTTCAGGAAAGGCGAAAGAAAAGAAGCAAAAGATTTCGCAAAAAGGTAATTCATTACATTTTCTTTTTAAGTTTTGAATATTTTACTGAGTTGTTGATAACATGTCCTAAACAAAGCATTGTAGTTATTCGCATAGAAAGTCAAAGGCAAATATTCCGACAAGAAGTAATGCGATGAAAGAAACAATTCAAGTATACATACATAAAGCGATTGGATTTAAAACCCGATATTTGCCAATAGGACACGAACCTTGAATTACGTAGCCACGACACAGAAGTTTTTTTTCGATTTGAAGAAAACAAGCTTATAAACCTTTAACGCGTATGACATTATCGTTTATGATTTAAGTTGAAGAATAGTAATAATTTCTTGAATATTAATAACATTCAATATAGAGTTCAGATCATGTTAATTAAATAAGATAGACATACTTGTTTTAAGTTTAAAGGCAACAGGACAAAACTTCCTATGCACAAACAAAAACAAGATCCAAACAAGGAAAACATTATCAACGGCTCGACACTGATTGAAAAAGAAAAATGCGACTGTTAAACGCCAGAGGGGGCTATTAGCTATTTTCCGACTTTTGCAAAAAAAACACACAACAATTTCGGTTTAAGATTATCATGATAAATCAGTAGTTATTGTAATCTACATTGTGTTTTGATAGTTAAATAATGACACATATAACACCATCCAATTATTGAGGATGTAAGTCTTCGGGCATGTCTATATCTAGCAAAATTTGTTGATAGCTACTTCCGGCTATCATAATTTCGTGATTAAACTTATTTAAAAAGGGGCACACACCATGAGATTATTTTGGTTTTATTAAAAAGCATGCTTTGAATATGTTATTTACAACAATAGCACATATAAAAGAATACCATAAATTGAGGTAGTTCATAAATTAATTCATTAGATGTAATATATTTTTTGTTTTGTTTTTTTAAATAAATATCAGTGTATTTGGCATCTACATATAATATTTCGCATAATTTGGGCCAAAAGTACCTATCGTAACGATTCCCTAGAAATCTAGCTGTAGCGAATAAGAGCTGTAGCTCGATATCCAGCTACAGCTCGATGTTTGATAGCTTGATGTTATTTATAGCGAATTAGAGCTGTAGCTCGATATCCAGCTATAGCTGGATTTTAGGCAATCGTTACGGTAGGTACTTATGACCCAAATCTCGAGCTACAGCTCTAATTCGCCCCCTGATTGGTCAATATCCAGCCTAAACATCCAGCTGTAGCACATGCCTTTGGGTTGAAAAGTACTTATATAAAATATAATTTAGAGATGAGTATCAGTCAGGATTGAATCACTGACACTGAAATATATTATGAAAGCAAACTTAAAATATCTAAATGCATAAAAAATGAGGTAAACCCCTTTTCTGTCCCATGAACAAGAAAATGATGCCCCTATGTTGAATATTATATTGGAATAGTCCAGTCCAAGTTTGAGCACAATTTCCATCAACACTAGCAAACGGTGCTTAAAGTTTATGCACCACAACGCAGTTATTTAGATGTTTGGGATATTTCAGATTATTTACATGTTATGTCCAAACTACGATATGGTTAACGCATTTTCATATTCAATATTGTATTAGGCTAAAATTGATTTTGTCAGATTTTTTTCTTGCTTCACAGTAGATAGCAATGTTAAGTGTGGGGATTCCATATACATTGCATTTAATAACAATCATATTTTAACAGCAAGATAAAATACAGTTCTAATGTTTTCAACATAACTGGAGCTGTAGCCATTGTATTTAATGCGCTCAGAAATGTGGTAGTCTGGTCAAATCTGCGGAAACTATAGTAAATATAGTGTCGACGATAAGGAAAAAATATATAAAGGCGAGTTATCGTAAGATTTCGCAATTAGGCGAGAATTAATGACTTTTTATAAGACACCTTATTCTATTCACCGCCGTTAGTGCATATTCGTGCCATGTTTGACCATTTGCGGCTAAGATAGCCGACAACACACAATTATATTGCTGAAACGTATATGCTTCAACCTCGGATACCCAGGGGTGATTCCGCACACTACATCAACCCCTGGGACAATTAGCTAGAAAAGCTTTGAATCTGCCACAGAAAATCGATACGAAGCGTTATAGCGTGCGGTCCAATCAGATAGCCGCTCTCATAAGTCAATGAGTTTTCAATGACTACCAAAATGGCTGCGCCCATGATAAAATGCCAGATGTGTTGTAATCTTGGCAATTTAATCGAAGCGATTTGTAAGGATCGTTTTCATTGGTCATCTTCCGCATCTGGCATAGATGATGCGACCAGTGAAATGATAGTATTCGTTGGGCGAGATAACGAAGGTTAATTCAACTAATTGTCCCAGGGGTTGATGTAGTGTGCGGAATCAACCCTAGGTATCCGAGGTTGTATATGCTTTGGATGTTGACAACATGAAAACTATTGTAACAGTTTATCGTCTAACATAAAATTCAAGCAAATATTGTGACCATTTGTTCTGCCGTGAGAGACTTTTCTCGAATATTCATGGCTATTCCTGGTGCAAATTTACATTTTGCGGCTATATACAAGGGTCAAACATAATAAATATAATAAAATTAACTATAATCGTGTATACGATTAGGTTAGAAGAGATATAAAATATGAAATATTTTTGTTTATGTTATAGGAAAACCAACTAAACCAACTATTGACGCTGTTGGAAATGAGGGTAAAATTTCACTACATATACCTTACATTGTGAGAGTATTTTAAAGAATACAAATATTCTTTAAAGCCTAAGTATAACAGATCATGTGTTTAAGAAATGTTTTAAAATATAACCTTATTAAAATATTTATTAATTCTGTCTAAAACATTCTTTCTTTAAATATCTCTCTAATTTATATTACTTTAGATATATACGAAAACGCACCGGACATGAACCACTCATTTGGAAGCTCTGCATCTCATCCGAGGGTAATATTTACACTATTTAATTTGGTGTCCATCTACGACAGTTAACTGTGCAAATACGATGATATGCTGTTCAACATTACACGTATTTGTGACTTTTACATGACTTTTGTAACCTTAAATTGTCATCTCAATCAATATTCTTTCTAGCGACTGGTCAACCAAGACGGCTTGGTGTACGCTGATTTGGACTTCCCTGTGCGTCCGGATAATGCAATTCAAGTCATCCATGGGCTGGAGGATAGGACCACGTACGCTACGGTGGATCTTACGAAGAAGGCAGAACCGCTTCCTGATGATTTTGATGATGATACATAAACACACAATAAAGAACGCAAGGGCGTTGGGAAGGACATACGTCATTCAATTTTGTAGATTTGGTTTTGTTGAAAATAAAATAATATTATTGTTTACACGCTATTAAAAACGATTTATATTACATTTGTGTAATTAATACTTTTTATATATCTAGCTCTACATTTATTATAATTGTATGCAGAAAGCATCACTACAATTGTTAATTCATCTTACTTAATATTTTGGCGAGAAATTTGCAAAAATTCTGACCTGATCGTTACTTTCTTATAGTTTAGTTGTTCTAACTGGAGCTTCTGTAATCTGTAATATCACTTAAGTATAACCATATAATAAAGCCTAATTATGCCGTGCCTATTATTTTTATTACTTTTTTAATTGTTTGATATTTTGTTGATATTTTATAGCCGATATTGAGTAATATTACTGGTCGCCAGTTTTAATAATTCGATGTGTCTTTGGTTTTTGTATAAGAGAGACACCACTTGTCCTTGAAGATCTGGTTGAAGCTTATTTCAAAAGAATAATTTAAGAAATCCTTATACATGTAGTAAGCAATGTTGTGTTCATATTAGAATATTAGGTATTCAACATTACTCACTCTACGGTTACAAAACGGATCCTAGATTTTTCGAATACATGCAACTCATATGTTTAAGTGTTATCTCCAACTCATTTATTGATTATTGTCCTTTACACATACTATTTAAAAATGTATTTCACATATACTTTTTACCATTTTCAAAAAATATTAACTTTTGTTCATTAAGGAATGTCTGTGTTATATCGTCATTTTAATTTGTGACTTTAATAAAGTGTTGAACAAACATTTTCTTCAGTGCGTGTCTGTTATTATTTTGTCATTCAGTTTAATTTATATATTGTCATTTTATCGGCATGTATTTTTCTAAATTAGCCAATAATTTTGTAGTCGTTTCATTGTTTTTATTTTGATTTTATATCTGTGAGTATTTGTCCATTTGGTTCACAATGTTTTTACTTGATTGTGCTCTTGTTTCACAAATAAATTCTCCATTGTATTTTCACTGTCGTGGCGTTGACTGGTTAAACTAGGGTATTGTCTAAGTTGTTGATACATTTAGTACGTTCATTCTTTTCCATTTTCTGTAAATTAAACTTTGTAGATTCGTTTTGTAATGCTTCATTTATAAGTTCACATTCTGAGCTTCAGTATCAACGTTAAGCTAACTTTATGAAACATTTGTTACAATTCAATTATATTTTTAAATGTTTTTTTGCCTTCATGAGGCTAATGCGAATATTATTTATTTAAGTGTAATTAGACACTAGCCTATTAAGATATTTAGAGATTTTTTAAACAATTCATGAACTTGAGACAAGGATTCTGTATAAAAATCAAATAACTGCGTTGGTGTAGTAAAAATGTGCATTGCCTCGTCTTAAAGATGCTAGGTCTGTATCTTTTAGGTCAGAATTGTTTACATCTTATATTTTAACCATATTTAAGCAGCGAAACCTACTCCCGTAAATATGAGAAACCGCCAAATATAGTAATCCATACATGTAAAATATTACAGAAAAAAATGTATTTGTTGAAAATGTCTGGCCCGCAAATTTGGCTTTGTTTATTTACGTTTTGACCCATCGCGTCGAAAGAGTTAAATAGCTTGACTACAATCGATACTCTCAGTTGACTCGGTGGTGC
>Ga0224511_10000402_pt1 | contig 20088 bp, 28 predicted proteins | sample SF_May12_sed_USG_2_FD_169988 | JGI IMG/M metagenome (GOLD analysis project Ga0224511, IMG submission 169988) | Sediment microbial communities from San Francisco Bay, California, United States - SF_May12_sed_USGS_8_1 | ecosystem: Environmental > Aquatic > Marine > Sediment | place: USA...
TTTCCGATCTGGAGCGACGTTGAAACCTTCAACGGCAAGCCGTGGCGTGGCGCGGTGGATATCGTCTCTGCGGGGTTCCCCTGTCAAGACATTTCAATCGCGGGCGACGGTGCCGGGATTGACGGCGAACGGTCCGGGCAATGGCGAAATGTCGTGCGCATCGTTCGTGAAGTTCAGCCCGCGCGAATCGACCTGGAAAACTCACCGCTGCTTGTTTCCAGAGGACTTGCCCGAGTCCTCGGTGATCTTGCCGCGTTGGGGTTCGATGCGCGGTGGGGTCGTTACGGCGGGGCCGGATTTGGAGCCCCCGCCGATGGAAAGCGGTTCTGGCTTGTCGCTCATTCGACCGACCGCGCGCAACTGGAAAGGGCCGAGCGGCGCGGCGTTTCGGGCGAAGTATGGCAACCACAACCTGGCCGATTGCCTTGGTGGGACACCGAACCCGGAGTTTTCCGAGTGGGTGATGGGGTGGCCTATCGGGTGGACCGACTTAGCGCCGTTGGCGACGGACAGTTTCCGGCGGTGGCGGCGCGGGCATTTCACGAGCTGGGAAGACAACCAAGCCGGGCGGTTGATTACTAGGGGGATCGCCCGGACCGGTGGGCGGGGGCGGTGTAGCCCCCGCCCGACAAATCGCAGGACTGAAAAGGGGGTGTGAAGTGGTGAATCGAGACAAACACGCGGCGTTGACGATTGCGGATTTCAGCCGGACTAACTGGCAACGCCATTTGGAGTCGTTCCCGGGTTGCAACGGCTGGAATCTTACGGATTGGGTCCGAAACGTTGCCTGGGGCGCGGACGAGGTTGGCGCTGTCTTGGAGTCCGTGCGGTGCGGTAGACGCACACTTGACGATGCGCGCGCGGAATTCGGCCGCAAAATTGCCGACACGTTTGCGGCCCTGGACCTGTTGGCAACGTCAATCGACCTGGACCTGGCAACCGTCGTTGCGGACGAATTCAACGAGTTGTCCCGCAAGGTCGGTTCGCCGCTTTCGTTCGCCGCCGCCCCCGCCGCCCCCGGAAAGGACGGTGCGTAATGGCTAAAGCGTTTCACGTTGAAATTGAGGCGAATCACGTTGTTGGAGTTGTTGCGGACACGTATGGGCGGCGCTGTACGAGAATAACCCTGTACGGCGCGACGCCATACGAACTGGCAATTTTGGAAGGGTTGCGCCGGGGGATTCCCAACAGGACGTGGCGTGAGTCTTCAGAAAAGGTTTTGCGTTCGATTTGCGACGGCGAGGAAATGCCGTTGCGGGAAATGATGTTGTCCGTTGCGGGCATGGCCGTTGACGGCGTTTTTCTGCGGGAAACCAACAGGGGTTTTGAACTCACGAAATTGGGTGTGCACGCGGCAACCGCATTCAACGAGTTGTGTGAGTGCCGCGCCATTGTCTCCCCCGCCGCCCCCGGAAAGGCGGGCGCGTGAACTGGGTTGACCTCTGGTTTTCGGCGGTGGGCGTGGCCTTGGCGGTGCCGCTGGTTCCTCAATTGCGGCGGGCCGCTGATCCGCCGCCGCTTTCGGTTTCGCTCCCTTACGGCGCGTTGGTTCTGTCTCTGGCGGTTCCGTACTACGCCCTGGGGGCCTGGTTCTCAATTTTCGTTGTCGCCCTGTCCGGCGCGCTCTGGTGCGCGTTGGCGTGGCGGCGTTTCTCAATGCAAGGGGGTTTGGAATGAACTCGGTAAACCTGATTGGAAATCTCACGGCCGCGCCGGAGTTGCGCACAACGCCGGGCGGCGCGTCCGTTACGGACTTCGCGTTGGCGGTCAATGAAGTCTGGCGCGACAAGGACGGCAACAAGCAGGAGACGGCGCATTTTATCGACTGTACGGCCTGGGGGAAAAACGCAGAGGCGATTTGCAGATTCAAGGGCAAGGGGGACCAACTGGCCGTGACCGGCAAACTGCGGCAGGACCGGTGGGAAGACAAAGAGTCCGGCAAGAACCGGTCCAAAATCAAGGTGATGGTTGAGACGTTCACGTTCACCGGCAAAGCGCCCAAGGCCGGGCAGTCCGCGTCCGATGAAGCGGCAGACCGTGAAGCCGCCGACCGTGAACACAACAAGCGGCAGTTTGCAAAGCAGGACGCGGAAACGGCGCAGGCGCATGAAGGGGTGCCGTTCTAACGATGCCCGACGCGCCCGAAAAAACCGAGTCCGTGTTTTCGCGGTACGCAACGGACAAGGCGCAGGTTGCCCGCAAGCTGGCGGCGGCGGGCAACCTGCCGGGCGTTTTCACGTTGAAGGGGGGACACAATCTTTTGCGCCGCGCGGACCGGGTGGAAGCCTGCGGGCGCTACGCCGTGGGCGTGACGCTGTTTGAAAGCGGCGACGGCAAGACCCATCATCGGCGCTGCCGTGACCGTCTTTGCCCGGTCTGTATGGCCATCGGCGCGACGGCGGTTGCGGTGAGTCTCAAACAACTGATACGCGACGAATTCAAAGACGGCGCGCGGTTGTTCATGATGTCGTTCACCGTCAAACACACACTTTCCGATACACTCGAATCAACCCGCCGCGTCCTTGATCGCGCCTGGTTCCTGTTGGGCCGGTTGAAGGAGTGGAAGGGAATCGCCCTGGAACGTCACCGCGTCGCGGAAGTCGAGTACACCAAAAAGAACGGCGCGCACCCCCATTTTCACGTCCTGGTCAAACTGAACCCGGACCACGAATCCTGGCACTGGCGGCGCGACTACCTGCAAAAAAGGATTCTGGAAATGTGGGCCGGTTGCACGGCCAAGGCCGGGCGGCGGTCAACGCAGATTGACGTTTCGGAAATGCGCCGCGTTGACGATGACCGCCTGCGGATTCGCTATTACGACAAAAAGGCGTGCGCCTGGCGTTCGCGTGTCGAGCCGCTGGAAAAGGCGGTTTCCGAACTCGTGAAGTACGCAACGAAACGACACGCGGACGGCAAGAAGGGCAACCAGATTCCATTTGAGGACTACACGCCGGAAATGGTGGCGGAATACGCAACCGGGATTGCCGGTTGGAACCTGCACCGATCATCCAAGGGTTGGGCCGCGATTCAACGCGCGTTCAAGGATGCGCAGGACGAAGAGTTGCAACTTGCGGCGGCGGAACTGGGCGAGGGCGAGTTTTGGGCCTGGCCGGAGATTGTCGATTTCGTCCAGTCGGGGATTCGCGGCAACTTGGACGACGGCGAGGAACGATGTTGGCGGCGTGAAGCCCCCCGAATCCTGGCAACCCTGGCGCAATCGGACGCGGACCGCGCACACGCGCTTATCGAGCCGTGGATTCTCTATTACTTCGGGGACCGGACGATTCCGCGCGCGGACCTGCCGGTTTTGAAACTGACGAATTGGGAACGGGCCTATGCCGCGCGCCGTCGCCGCCTGCGCTTTCACGCCCGCGACTTGAAGGGGCAAACCAGATTGGAGTTTGAACCGTGCCACGTCTTACAAACGCCGAGCGGCTGGCAATAGCCCTTGCCGACGCCTGTACCGACCCGCGCCGATGGTGGCTGGAAGTGTCGTTGCACGAACTGGCGGCGGCGACGGGGCTCGAGGCAAAGGCAATCGACCGCTGTTTGCGGTTCAAGTGGAGCGACTGGAAAGAACGCCTTGCGCGCAAAGTCTCGAACCTGCGCAGCGCAAGTTACGTCCGGCGGGGAAAGCCGTCCGCGTGCGTTCAGATTGTGAGGAAACAGTTTGAAACGGATTGACACACTGGCAGACCTGGCGCAATCGCCCCTGTCTGGAACCGCCCTGCGCATCCTGCTTTGGCTGGACGCGGGCAATCAGCGCCTTACCGACCTGCATTCATCGGCGACCGCGAAACACCGCGCCTGCCGCGAATTGCAGCGCCTGGACCTGATCGACAAGGTTGCCGGGACGCGCCGTTGGCTGTTGACCGAACGCGGCCGGGCGGTTTTCCGCCGCGTTGATGAGTTGACCGCCGAACCGGAACCAGAACCGGAACCCGCGCCGGTCGAGCCGGAACCGGTCGAGGCCGCGCCGGTCGAGATTCCCGCGCCCGCGCCCGCTGTGGCCGCGCCGGAACCGGAACCGGCATTTCCCTTCCTGCGCAGGCCGAAAGGGCAACAGGCGGCGGCTGTGGACGCCTGGGGCGGTGTTTCACACGCGCCGGAATCGCTGGCGCGGGTGATTGCGATTATCGAGGGCCGCGAACCGACCGACGCCGACGCGCGCGCCCTCGAGCTGGCCGAAAAATTCGCAGAGACAATCGGAGTCTAAAGGGGGACGCAATGCAAAAGCAGGATACCGGCAAGGTTGATCCGCTGGACGCGATACTTGCAGACTACTTCCGGCGCTTTATGGATATTTTCGCGCGGGCCTGTGAGGAATCGCCGGTTGTACCCGCCGCCGTTTTTTCGTTGTTTGTCCGAAAGCCGCCCGCGACTGAGTACGAGCGCGCGCCGGAAACGCCCGGATTCGTCGCCTATCATCCGGACGGGACGGCTGCCGGTTGGCATCCCGCGCGGTGTCAACCCGAGTTTGACCTGTACGACGTGCCGACCGAACCAATGACTCTCGGCGATTGGTGCGAGTCGCAGGGCCTGGACGTTGCAAACGGCGCGGATTTGTCGCGCGGGAAGGTAGAATCAGACCATGAAAACGGAGACTGAAAACGAGCCGCCCCGGTCGGTCCTTTGGGCCGTCCTCAATGGCGCGTTCTGGTTGTTTGTCGCGGCCGTCCTGTTCGGCGGCGGTTACTTCATCGGCCGCAACCCCGCGCCGGTCGAGCCGGACCCGCCGCCCGCCGCCGCCCCGAAATCGAAGTCGAAATCCAAGGCGAAACCCGCCCCGGCCGATGACAATTCCGAATACATTTGGGTCAAAGGCTACTACCGCGCGGACGGCAAGTGGGTAGAACCCTACAAACGAAGGAAACCCAACCGCAATTAGACGATGGTCAACCAGCTTCCAGTTATCGGTTTGAGTTGCATTGTTTGCGCAGTAAACAACGAGCGCTCAACAGGTGAGGAGTGAACGATGATACTTGCGGATTCGCACGACGCATGGGTCGGTTTTTTCACGACTGTTGCTGGTGGCTTGTTAGCGGGCTTTATTGCCGTGGGCATCAACTGGCTGAACACTCGCTCCGCTCAAAGAGGACAAAGACTTGACTTGCAGAGGTGGTCTACTGAGCTCGTTGCCAAACGGCGCTTGGGATTAGTGGAGGAGTGTGGCGCGAGTATAATGCAATTCCGGTACGCCCTTTCACGTACACTGTACCTCTTGTCGTCACTGTCCAAATGCGAGACTGATGACAAGGTGCGACTCCCACAAGACTGGTTTGACACTAACCGCGAGGTTAGAATTGCGTTCCTTGTAGCGGCGGAGCGAACGCGCGCTACATTCGACATGACCTTGTTTCATTTGAGAGGATCATTTGGCGAAGCGCATGTGACGCAAGTGGAGTACTTATGGAACCAGCTATACCTGTTGCGCCATACCCTAGATCGGCTGCTTGGCGATGATATTGAAGACCACAGGGAGCGTATCTCGCAAACGCGTGCACTACTTCTAAACGTTGTCGAGCACATGGAAGGTTCCGCCTCAAAGGCGAAAGAGGCTTTCCCTTGGATCGCCACACTCATAGACGATGAGAATGCTATGCTTTGCGAATGCGTTAGCGAGTTTATTTTCAAGTCGCGGGCGACTCATTTCGACAGAATTATGAACTGGCTCGGAGATCATCTAGACCCTGATTCATTGGCGTCGCATGTGGAATCTGCTGCCTCTAAACAGAAACGAGAAAAGCGCTCGTGACCGATTAGTCACTTTCAACCTAATAGCGGATTGCGTAAGTCGATCTCGAAGATAATTCAAAAAAGTTGCGCGAAAACGCCTAACACAACCGTTTGAACGCCAGCTAGTTACACCAACCGCGCCCGCACAAGCCGTACATGCGTTGCTGCAATGCGCACTTGACTTGAAAGTTATGCGTCTTACTAACCAGGACAACCCAAGAAAGGGGAATACGTATGGCACATTATGCGAAGTCTCTGATTGTGGGCACCTTGGCAGCCGTGGCGCTAGTGTCAGTGTGCGTCAACGGCACGAACGAAGTGGATTCGGAAGTCTTGAGCAGTGCTGTAGACATGTCCAGAGAAAGCGCCTCGGTCGCGGTACCTGACGAGGCAGCACTCATGGACGAGTGCAATGCCTACTTGATCGAAAACGGGTCAGATGCCCAACTCTTGTCGATGCATTTTGAGGAGTGTACTGAAGGAGTTGGAATCAACGACAACGCCACGCATGTTTACAGGATTGCAGGAGAGATGGAGGTGAAAGGGCAGGGTACGCACGACTACAAGGTTGTACAGGCAAACCCAGCTATGACGGTAGCAGCTATCGCCGGGACTGTTGCTGCTATCGTCACGGTTGTTGACACTGTGAAGGATTGGGTGAAGGAAGCCAAGGAGAAAGAACCCGAGACGCAACAAAAACGTGTCTGTGTCGTGGTGGACAGCACCACTCAGCAATGCGAGATCGAGGTCAAATGTGTTACGCCAGAAACCAGTTCACAGAAAATCCAGATCGGGAACAGGCCCGAGTGCGTCAAGCCGGTCGTGGTCGAGAAAGGGACTCAGGCGAAAGACGTGGGTCTGCAAAAGCAGGAGACAAATCCCTGTGTAGTCGATAAGAGAATCGGATCGAAGGAAGTGTACAGGGTTCCTCGGGCCTCTACGCAACCGTCGAAACCCTCCTGCCCACCCGCGAAGGTAACTCCTGTACCGCCGCGTGAACATTTTTTTGATAGAGAATGTCGTGAGCCGGGTGGGTGCGAGCAGCCGCCAGAGAAGGGAACTTGACGGTAATCGTTTACGGAGTTTCCGTAAATACAGATGCAGGTTGTCGATTCAGGCGTCGTGCGGACAATGCGACCGCATAAACCGGAAACGAGAAAAGCGCCCGTGACCACTGGTCGCCGGACGCCTTCCCCTTTCGGTGAATGAACCATACACCGCCGCGCGACGATCTGCAAACGAAAAGCCCCGGCCAGCGTGCGGGGGCTTTGCCATTGGCGCGCGCCCGCCGATGAAGACCGAGAAATGCGAACCGGGCCGCTGGTTGCCGGACGCCTTCCCCTTTCGGTCCGCGCGGCAGGCGCGGAACAACTACGGTTGACGCCAACGCAAAGTGAGTATTCAGCAACGTTACATTTCCACTTACGCGAACGCGGGCGCTTGATACTGCTAGAAACTTTGTACGGCGACTCCGAAAAGTGCAGTCCGAACCGCAAGCCCGCTTGCAGTGGAGCCCCATGCGCAAGCGGGCTTGCGGATAACAGTAAAACTTACCGATAACGGAATGTTTTTGCCCGCCGCCCGGAAACTTACCGATAAAAGCAAGTTTATTTTGGTTGAATAACAGTAATTACGCGCGCGCCGTGTGGTACTAGTAAACGTGATGGTTCCACAAAGCGAAACAGCCGAATTTCAGCTTGAGCCACTTGAGGCCGGTGACGGCCAAGGGGGTGAAAATGCCCTGACACCCGGTGAGGGGGTGGCAGTTGACGGTGAATTGGGGGGCGCGGTTTCTCCCGCCCTACCCCCGGCAGGGGCGCTCCCCGCAACCGCACCGCCGCCGCGCGGCAACGGTCAACCGCCGATTCCGCGACAGTTTGCGAGCTGCGCGGGCGCGCTGGAACCGCAGGCCGAAGCCAAGTTGCGCGCCCTGGACCCGACAATTGCGGTTATCGAACTGGCGAACCTGGACACCCAAAAACGTCACCCGGCGCAACCTCTGGCCTATCTGGGAGCGGACGCAAAGGCGCGCGCGCGGCAGCTTGTCGGGCCGGGCCTGGTTTACTTTTCAATCGACCCGGGTAACGGTCAATCGCAGTGGGGTTTCACACTGGACCTGACCGGCGGCGGGGACGCGCCGGATAAGGACGCGGTTCTGTTGCAACTAGCGGCCGCATTCAGCGGCGTTGTTGAGCAGCAAAAGAAGTTTGCGGACGAATTGGCGTTGATACGCGCCGGGCGCAATCAGGAAATGCGCGAGTGGCAGGAACGGATTTTTGGATTCATGGGCCGCGCCATGGACGCGACTTTTACGCGCATGGAGCAGGCCGCGTCAAACGACTCGCCCGCGCAAGTGATTGCAAAGCAACTCACCGGCCACAAAGAGTTGATGAACGCGATTCAGGAAGCGGCCGGGGACAGTGGCGGCGACTCCGGCGGCGGTTCGATCCTGGAAACACTTGTCGGCAAACTGATTGAGTCCGTGGGACCGGACGCGATTTCAAAAATCATGAATCCCGGTGACGCGCACACGATTGCGGCTGAAGCGGCGGCGCGGGCGGGGGGTGCCGTATGAACCTGCTGAAGCAACTTTCGCCCGCTGGACGCGCGCGCCTGGAATGGGCTGCCGCGCGTGTTGCCCGAACCTACAAGTTTGACAGCTACGCGCGGGAGACGCTGATTGCGGCGTTTTCCGGCGCAGACAAGTGGCTGATTGCGAACAGCACCGTTGCCGATTTCATGGAAGCGGTTTTGGAGTCGCTGAAAGGGCTTGGCGGCAAGGTTGCGCGGGCGGCGCTGGCCAAGAGCCGGTCCCTTGCGGATCGCGTTTACTCCGAACTCTCGAATTTCGTTGACGACATTCGCGCGGCGGTTCCCGAACCGCAGGAAGCGGGGGCCGCGTGATTGTCGAATACGCCAGTCTACAGGACAAAATTACGCGCTGGCCGCGTGAGACGATTCCGGCAATTCTGGTTGCCGCGTCACAGGGCGCGACGGCGGTACGCGCTTCCGCGCTTGGCCCGGACGTGGCCCGTTCGCTTGCCGAGCTTCACAACAAAATGCGCGCCGGGCGGTACGTCCCGGAATTGGAGCCGCGCGACTACGTTCGCCCGGTTGCGGTTACGTTGCGCGACGGCGGCGATTGTGAGGACTGGCTGGCCGTTGGGCTGGCCGTTGCCTGCTTCAACTGGGGACTGCCCTGTTTGATCGCCACTTCGGGTGACGAGCGCGACCCGTTCCAGCACACTTACTTACTTGCATGGGACGGTAGGAACTGGCGAACGCTTGACCCGAAAGGCTCCCAAACGGGCGTCCCCTTTGATGTCCAGTCCGAAAACAACCCGGTGCGGCAACTCTGGCAGTGGGAACAGCGCCCGGAAGGGTTGCAGATTGTCGAGGTGCGGGGATGACGGAAATTGTCCTGCGCAACAAAGACGACGTAATCCAGTGGCTGAAACCCGGCCAGTGGAAACGATACCTGGACACGCTTCCCCGGTCCGCGCGGTTTCAACAGGACGCGGCGATGCTGGCCGGGACAATGGCGTTGCCGTTGTCTGTGGTCGAACGCGCGTTGAACGAAGAGAGTTTGCGGCAACAGTCCGCGTTGCAGGCGCAGGGCGTTTACGTCGCCCCGCAGGACTCAACGGCGCGGACGTTCGAGGAAGTCAACGAAATCAACGCGGCCGAAATTGCGGCACAGTGGCCGTTGCAGTCGTTGCGGGAATTTGTCGGCGGTTACGGCGCGAAACCGGAGTTGCCCGAACACGACGCGCGCGCCGTGGCGACGGTGGTACTTTATCAACTGGCCAACGCGGCCGGCAAACTCATAAACGTGACGTGGAACGGCGGTGAAATATCCGCCGTGACGTTCACAGACTACGCCCTGGGGGCCGGAAAGTCTTTCGGCGAACAGCTGCGCCAGTTTGTGCGGCACCCGCTCAAGGTGTTGCAGCGCGTGTTTATCACCGAACCGGCAAAGGCGTTGCGCGTGACTGGCGCGGAAATCCTGCGCGGCCGTCGCAACGTCCCGTTCCTCGGAAAATACTTCCTGGACCCGTTGGGTTTCAGTGCGCAGGCCGTGCTGTTGGAACAGATCGGGATTGCGGGCGTTGAGGGGTCAATCACCGCGTTTGATGAGCGGAAAGTTGCGCGCGCGGCGGCGCTGACCATGCGCGCGGCCGGTGACGCGCTGCTAAAGGCCGCGCCCCTGCTTCCGCCGCCCTGGAACGTCGCGGCGGCGGCTGTTGGCGGGCTTTCAATCGCGGCCGGGCGAACCCTGGACGCGGTTTACAACAAGGCCGAAAACGAGCGCCAGATTGAAGCGGCAAAGGCGCAGGCGGCGGCAATGCAGGCGCAACAGGCGCAACAGGCGCAGGCCGAACCCGCCCCGGCGCAGGCGCGGCAGGACCGCGTTGTCCGCGCGAACTGGCCGCGATACGGCGCGCTCTGGACCACGATTTCAAGTTTGGACGGCGGGGCGGCGTGGTTCGCCCGCGCCGTGTTTGACGCCGCGCGCAAAGTCTGGGTGAACATTTCGCCCGTGCCCGTGGCGGTGGCTTAGGGGGTTAGTGAGGTGATTCAGTGAAGGGGAAAGGCAAGAAAAAGAAGAGCGGCGGCGGAAAGCGCAATTCCGTTTGGAAGCGCGGTTTGATGCTGGCGGGCGCGTTTGTCGGTGTCGCCATTCTGGGCGGCGCGTCCAATCGCGCGTTCAACATCACGAGCTGGTGGGGCCGCGCAATCGGCGGTGCCGCGCCCGGTCTGTTGCTGGCGTTTGCCGCCAAGTACAGCAAGTCAACCCGCCCGGCGGTTAAGTACCTGATTCCCGCGTCAATCGTGGCCGGTGTCATGAAGGCCGCGACGAATTGGAGCGCGCAACAGGAAAACAAGGTTGCCGCCAAGCTGGCCGGTCTCCGTTCCGGCGCGCCGATGTTGGCGGCACCGACCGGGCCTGCGAGTTACGGCGGGGAACAGGCTTTCAACTACGGGAATCCGCAGAGTTTCGCCCCGGACCCGTACATTTCAATGCCCGCGCCCGCTCCCGCACCCGCTCCCGCACCCGCTCCCGCACCCGCTCCCGCGCCGACACAGACCGCGCCGACCATCATTCAGGAACAGCCCGAGCCGTGGGTGACTCTGGTTTCCGGCGGTTTGCAGGCGCTTGGCAACGTTGGCGCTGCCTACGTTGGAAGTCTTGGGTCCGGCAATTCCGGGATGAACGTGTTTCGACGCGTTCAGATGGCCGCATAGCCAATCGGGAGTCCTATTTACGGCGCATTGCGCCAGTGAGAACAACGCAGGGGGTGAAAGGTAACAGGCAATGAACGTTGACGTATTGAACGCGAATGACAAAACCGAAATCGAGCGTTTTGGCATTCAACGAAAAACGAAACTCCGGCAGGACGCGGACCAGAGGTTCACGGAACTGGTTGGCCGCAACCGTTCGGACGCAATCGGTGAAGTCGCCGAACTGGTCCGCGATAACGGCCGCACGCTGCGCCCGCTGGCGTATCAGCGGAAACTCAAAATCGCCACTGGCGGCGGGAACTACGTCGATTTCACTCTCGACGCCAGTCAACTCAAACTGTTGCAGGACACTAACGACGTCCAGCAGCCCGCAAACGCGGTTCAGGTGATTGAACACCTGACAGTCTTCCTCGGGTCCGAAGTCAAAAAGGACACGATGCAGGAACTTGCGGACAAGCTGGATATCGTTGTTGAGTATCCGGACTCCCGCAAAGACTGGCGTCTGCCGCTGGCCAAGCTGCTTGCAACCCGCGTCAAGAACGCTGTTGCGGGCAACAACGCCGGTGCGCCAATCGAGGGCGTTGATTCGTCCATCGAGCCGACCGGGAACCGCCTGGACCTGCCGCCGGGGCACCAGATTGTTGTCTTCCCCGGAGACAAGCCCGTTATTCGCCTGGCCTGGAACACGGATTACGCCGCCGCCGCACCGGCCGCCCCTGCGGGTGCCGACGCGGCCGACGTGAATCTGATCTGGCTGGTTGAGGGCGAGGAGTACATCAAGGTCAACAGTTAGCGGCGCGTGGCGTGGCGGCGGGTCTTTTCAGGAATTCTCCCCGCCGCCGCGCCCGCCCCTCAATTTGAATCGAAGTTTTCGCAGTACCGTTAGAGGACAGGACCATGACGCCAAGGCTTGTGCGAATCGAGTTGGACGTTTCCGCCTACGCGGGCGGGCAGGCGACACTCTCAAAGCAAATCGACAATGCGGCGAACCTTGCCGCCGTGGGTCTGTCTGTTTACGGCAAGGGCCGCGAATACGACCACGAAATTCTGTCCATGACTCACGGCGGGTTTGACGCCATTGTCAAGGATGGTGACGACGGCGTTCCCCTGGGACACGTCGCGTCATTCATGGGACACGGTGATTTGTCCCTGGCGGGCGCGGAAGGCGAGTTGTTCGGCTGGCGCGGTTTCAAGCCGTGGCCCGGCCGAATCGAGGCGCTGAATCCCGCGCTGATCCTCAAGGGGCAACGGGGCGAGCCGTTCACGGAAGCCGAAAGAATCCGCCTGGAACTTGGGGCGCGGCACCGGTACTTGCCGCCGTTCACAATCTGGCCGCTGATTCCGGGGCTGAATTTCTCTGTGACGGTTTCACGACTTTTCGGGGGAACCAGTATCGACAAGGCTTACTTGTGGTGTGTCGAGTTGACGCGCGACCACCGCCGCGCGCTTTGCGACGGCAACCGCAACTGGGTTGATTACCCGATCTGGCTTGCCGAGAAAATCCAGATTCCGTTGGCGGGCGGCGTTCAAGACACCGTTGATTCATACTGGAATCACGCCGATGGGTTCGCCCTGCGGGTCAAACAGTGGATGATAACTGTTTACTCGAATATCGCCGAAACCCTGGCGCTGGCGTCCACCTACAACGACGCATTGACCTGCAAACCGGAAGTCAACGGCGAGCGGGTCTTTCCCCACTACGCAAACGAGCGGGTGCGCGTCTCCGAAATCATGACGCCGCATTTGCAACTGTTTGACCCGGCAAAGGACTTTGACGTTGTGATCCCGTCGCGGGCGCGCCAGAACTGGCATATCACTTCGGCCGGGACCGCCGCACAGGCGGATGTCTACCTGACAACCTACGGCCTGTTGAGGCGACAGGCGGAAAGCGACATCGTTCCGGACGCCGAATAGCGCGCCCGGTTTATTCATACCTGTTTGGACACAATTTCTTCTGGAGAATCGAATGACAGTCAAAAAGGGAAGCGCCCCGGCCAAGAAAAAGGCAAAGCGGGCCGTTGAAAAGAACTTCCGCACCGTCAAGACGGCGGCGGGCGTTCACAAGCTGGTTCCGCTCTACAAGTATTCGGGCGGCAAGCGCGTAAAGCTCTAGGCCGCGCGGTTTAGACGTTTTGCGTCCTGTTGGAGTCGGCAATGTCGAACCCGTTCAAAGTTGATGAGTTAGTCGCGTCCCGCGTCCTGGTAGACCGTAAGATTACGGTTCCGGCAACGGGCAAGCGGCTGGATATCCCATTGAAGCCGGGTGAGAACGCGCGGGCGTTCTATGTGACAATTCGGAACCGTGACACAATCGGCGTGGCGACTCCGGTCAACCTGTTCTTCACGTTGAATCCGGACGCGCCGGAAGGTGAATCAGTTTCGCAACTTCTGGCCGGTGTCGGCGACTACCTGTTGCCGGGCGTGATGTTTTCGACCGCGATTCCGGGCGAGGATGGAATCAGCGGCAAACGCCGCGTGATTCTGGACCTGGCGGGCGTTCAACAGGACTTTGCGACGGCGGCGGAAGTGACCGCGCTTGTCCGCGTTTATGAGCTGGTGAAACCGTGAGCCGACTGCCGACAACTTCCGCACCGCCCGCGCCGGACGCGCCGACTCTGGACGACATTGGGGGCGGTCCGCTGGCGATTGCCAAGGGCGGAACCGGCCAGATTACAGAGGACGCCGCGTTCAAGGCGCTGATTGAAGGCGCTACGGCGCGGACTCCAGACGGGGCCGACTATCTGCCGCTTCGGAGCGGCACAGACACCGCCGGCGGCAAAGCGACGGTGAAGCAGGTTGTCCCGGCGGGCGCGGTTGCGGCCGATGTCGTGACCGTCACCGACAAGACGACGGCGGTTGCCCTGGGGGCAATTCCGGTCTGGCACAAAGTGACGTTGACACACGCGGATTTTGTGGGCATCGGGACTTCGGAGCAGGCGAATCTCATAAACGTACCGGCCGGGGCGGTTGTCCATTCCGTCAAACGTTATCACACGGTGGTTTTCAACAACGTAACAACTGCGGACTTTGATGTCGGGAACGCCGGAGACCCGGCGAAATATACGCCGTCCGGTTCTCACAACGCGCTGTTGCCGGTGGACGGTACAAACTTCACGGTTGAAGCGCAGGTTGCGAACGCGATGGAGAATCAAAGCGGGGCGCGCCAGTTGTATTTGAATATGCAGGTCAACGTCGGCGCGGCGACGGCCGACCCGACCGCCGGTTCGATCGACGTTTACTTACTACTTTCAAAGGCGGTTTAGTCATGCCGGATCAACTTGTTGAAGCGCTCTTGAGCAGTGGAAATTCCTTTGCGGCCGTCTTCGCGTGGGTTGCGTGGCGGTTTGCCAAACGGGTTGACTGCTTTCTGGATGCGTGGAAGCAGGCCCGTGAAGAGGACAAAGAGACGGCTGAAAGGGCGCGCGAAGATTCCGCCGACGCGCGGCAGGCTGTACGCGATTTGACTGCGGCAATCGTCCGCGAGGCTAAAGCAATAGAGCGACGGGTAGAGCCCGTCGCGGAAGGGGGTTAGACCCATGCGTTACGCACTGTTGATCGTGCTTTTGTTTTGCGTCTCCGGTTGCGCGTTCCTGGACTCGTTGGCCGGGACTACTGAGGTTCAACAGACCGACGAATCCGGCGCGCCGGAATTCAAGGACGCGCAAGGCAACGTGACAACCGATGCCGTTGACCCGTCAACCGGAGTCCCCAACACGCCGATCATGTATTCGGTTGTGACCGGCGGGAACGTTGACACGGTGTCGGGGATTGCGTCCAGATTCGGGCCGTGGGGCGCGCTGGCGGGCGGGATTCTGGCAACAGTCGGCGGTGTCTATGCCCGGTCCCGGAACCGGAAATTCAAGCTGGCGGAATCGGCGGCGACTTTCGCGGCCGGTCTGGTTGAGAAGATCAAGAACGGTGACGCGGTGGACGTGGACGGCAACGGCCGAATTTCAATTTCCGAGTTGAAATCGTGGGTTGTCCGGCAGGGTTCGCGTTTCACCGACCCGTCCTATCTGGCACAGATTGCGCGCCTGGCGGAAACCGCCGCCAAACCGTGACCGGCGGCGACTGGCAGTGCGGCAATTGCCGCGCGCGTTATGTCGCCTATCGCCCGCAATGCCGGTGCGGAAACTGGGGGACGATAGTTCACGCGCCCGGCGCGCCCGCCGCAACGAATCCGCAGGAAGGAAAGCCCGTAGTGTCACTGGCAACCGCAAAACAGGCCGTCAAACGCATTCCGCGCCTCTCCACGGGCTTTGCGGCGCTTGACGATGCTTTGGGCGGGGGCCTGCCGCGCGGGCGCGTTGTGGGGCTTGTCGGCGCGCCGGGCATCGGGAAATCAACTCTCGCCTTGCAGATCGCGGGCGCGGTTTCCGACGCGGGCAAGCGCGGTCTTTACGCGGCCGGTGAGGAACCGTTAGTGAATGTCGCGGCGACTGCTGACCGGATCGGCGTTGCCGGTGACAACCTGGATTTGACGGCCGAAACCGCGATAACCCGCTGGCGGCTGGACAAAACCCCGTCGCTGGTTGTGGTCGATTCCCTTTCCGTGATGTCCGCGACGGCCGTTGAGAGTGGCGGCGACGTTGCCCGGTTGCGCGCGGCCGTGGCGGCGCTGGTTCAACGGGCGCAGAAGTGGAATTGCGCGGTCCTGGCGCTGTTGCACGTCACGAAAAAGGGTGACCTGGCCGGGCCGAAAGTGGTTGAACACCTGGTAGACGCGGTGTTGTGGTTCAAGCAGGACGCCGCAAACCCGGACCTGCGGACCCTCGAGACCGGAAAGAACCGACTCGGGAAAAGCGGCGCAACCGTGGACCTGAAAATGACGGCGGGGGGACTAAGGGAAATCAAATGAGCGCAAACATAACCCGCCAATGGCTCTACGGAACCGGCGGAACATTCAACCCGCCCGCTCCCGCCGCGCCCCGCGCCGAAACACCGCCCGCGCCGGTGCCGTCCGTTCCCCATCCGCCCGCCCTGCGCCCCGAAGATGATCCCGCGTGGCAGGAACGGGAGCGGCAACGGTTGGGCTGGAAACTGTATCTGGAACAGGTCGAAAGCGCGCCGTCACCGATTCCGGGCGTGTCCAACGGGTTCTATTGGACTCACAACGTCCGCACCTGGACCGCCCCGCAGTTTTACGCCGCCGCATTGCAGGCGGCGGAACAGGCCGAAGATGACGCCGCGTCGTCGCAAAGAAGTGATGACCGTTTTGCGCTACAGAACATTGGGTTCATTCAAGAGAAGTTGCACCGCGCGGGCGGGCTGTTTTTGTGGGGTCTTCTACTCAACGCGGAGCCGCCGTCACGCCTTGTTCATGTTCAGTGGATGCGCAACGTGATGAGCGCGCAGGCGCAAATCATACCGTTGACCGGGCGGGTCTACGAATACGGCCGGAAAGTCGGTTACGCACAAGGCCGCTTGGATTCAATCAAGGAACAGACAAACTCGCTTGTCCGCTTGCTGGATCGCGCGTTGACGACAGGTGAGACCGTGGCAAAGGAAGTCACCGACGCGGTGGAAAAGGCGGCGGAAGAAATTGGCCAAGGGCTCGGGCAAGGATTGGGGTTTGGCGCGGTTGCCGCCTTGGCCGTTGGCGCGTTCCTGTTGTTTTCCCGGCGGCGTTAGGGGTCTGTCACGACCCGGACGTGGACGGTCATTGTGTTGAGGATGTTGTTCGAGTTGACGACTACTGCGTAAAACGTCCCGGCCGGGAGACTGTGGGATTCCTTGTAGTTTACGGCGGATAGCCCTTGGAACTTGGAAACGTGGTGGAAGTCTTGGCCGGAACGAAAAGTGTCCATGTTTTCCGCGCGGATAACAAAGACATCAAAGCCCTTTGCCGTGTGTGCCTCTCCGGTTACTTCAATCAGGACTTCGCGCGGTGTTACGAGTGAAAACGGGAGCGCCTGCCATCCGTTCCCGGCGTTGATCGCAACTGAGGTGTCGTGAATGGTTTTTGGACCGCGCACAGCCGAACCGAAGGGGTCAATGTCGCCTTGTCTGAATTCGCGGTATGCCCAAAAGGCGGCACCGCCCAAGGCAAGGACGACAATCAACAGGATTACGTTTAGTTTCGTCATTGTCCTGTTCCTGGTTCCGGCCGATGCGCAAGCCCGCTTGCACTGTCGATCGAACCGCAAGCCCGCTTGCGCTACGATCGCTTTTCAAAGTACCCCGCCGGGCGACTACTGGGTGGAACTCGTGGCGTGCGCCGCCCGGCAGGGAGTTGCGAAATCATCGGAAATGCGCGCCTTTTGTCAACAAACCGGAAAAGTTATCAACAATCCTTTGCCTCGCCGCGTCAATATGCGGTATGTCAGTAACCGGACTGCCGGGGGGCTATCCGAACCGACCTGTTGCAAGTCGCAAAGGACCACGGGACACGTTGCGCGCCAGATAGTATCGTTGCAAAGTCTGCGGTGTCGCGTGTCCCAACAGGTTAGCCGCCCCCTGGTCGTCAAGGCCGTGGAACATGATTCGGTGAGTGGCGAACGTATGGCGCAGGGTGTAACAGTTGATTTTGAAGCCGATTTCGCGCGACAGGCGCGCCCACAGCTTGTGCGCCTTGGGTGCGCGGACCGCGCCGTCCCTGGTCGGGATCGCAAACAGCCAGTCACCCGGCGGATCATCCTCAAACGTGGACCGATAGGCCGTCACGGCCGCTTTTGCCTTGTCCGAAAGTTCAATAACCCGCGCCGCTTTGGCGTTTTTGAGCGGACGGCCGGGCCGGTGAGTGAGCGCGACATGCGGGACCGGGCCGTCTGTGTCGATTTCGTCCCAGCGCAGATAAAGCAACTCGGACGGGCGCAAACCCGCTTCAATTCCGAGAGTTACGAGACAGTAAAACGCCATCGGTGGCCAGTCGTCAAAGCCCCGTTGCGGGATGGTGCGGTCAAACAGTTTGGCGCGCGCCATTACCCATTCAGCCTGTTCGGGATCGAGGCACGACGGGGGCTTGGGGTCCTGGCGCGGGATTCTGGCGAACAGGGACCGGCTCACGGTGTTGTCGGTATCGGCGCGGTCCTCTTCAAAGCGGACCCACTGGCGCAGACAGACGAGTTTCTTTTTCACGTCCGCGACGGTGTAACCGGCTTCAAGCCGGGTTTTGACAAGGGCGCGGGCGTGGCGGGTTTTGAGGTCGCGCCACGACTGGATTTCAGGGTCAACGAATTCAACAAGCCACTTCACGACGTGGAGCGTATGGCTTGCGTAGGGCCGTCCGCTGGACCGGTTGGACGGGTTAAGGCATTCCGCTTGCCATTGGGCGAGGGATTCGGAGAGTGCAGCAGACAGAGGGATACGGCAGTGCAATTTGCGCGTTTGACGCATCGTGAATTGCTCCCTTGAAAGTGGGTCCGTTAGGAACCGCTTAACATAGCAGGTTTTGCGCGCCCGTGCAAAATCGAGAATTGCTCCACAGAGGCACGGAGGAAGGCACTCACAGCCCGGGCAGTTACGCCCGGGTCGAGAGGCGGGAATCTCGACCACCACTCCTATCTTGCAGTACACCAAAAGCACCCGGCCATGACCGGCCGGGCTGTGAAACACAGAGTGCGTTCCTGACCAAATCGCTTGTCTGTGCTCGTTTCGCGTCAATCTCGTGCGGGGTGTTCAAGGGCCGGGGCTCCGTGTTAGAGTTTCAGGCGAGGCTGCGATTCACGTGCGGCCGAAGGAGCGGCCAGGTGCCGACAGGTCCCTTTAGGCTCTCAGATCGCCTTACCCGCGTAAAACCGAGCGGGATCAGGAAGTTTTTTGAGCTCGGCAAGTCGATGAAGGACCCGATCGACCTCTCGATCGGACAGGCCGATTTCGACGTCCCGCCGGATGTGAAAGCCGCCGCCATTGCAGCGATAGAGCAGGGCGAGAACAGATACTCCGTCACCCAGGGGATCGAGCCCCTGCGTCAGGCGATTCGCGACCGCTACGCCGACCGCGGCCTGCCCCTTGAGAACGAAGATGTGGTGGTGACAAGCGGCGTTTCGGGTGGGCTGCTGCTCAGCTTTCTGGCGCTGCTCGACCCCGGCGACGAGGTGCTGATCCCGGACCCGTACTTCATCATGTACAAGCAGCTGGCCGGGATGGTCGGAGCCTCGGCCGTAAACTACAACACCTATCCCGAGTTCAAGCTCGACCCCGAAGAAATTGCCCGGCGGATCACTCCCCGCACCAAGGCGATAATCGTAAACAGCCCGAGCAACCCTACCGGCCACGCGATCAGCGAGGACGAGGCCCGCGCAGTGGCTGCGGTGGCCGACGACGCGGGAATCGTCGTGATCAGCGACGAGATTTACGAAGACTTCATCTACGAAGGCCGTCACGTAAGCCCGCGTGAGTTCACGCGCAACTGCATCGTGCTCTCGGGTGCCTCCAAAAACATGGGAATGCCCGGCTGGCGCATTGGCTGGGCGAGGCTGCCGGGCGACATGGTGCCGCAGGTCTGCATGCTCCAGCAGTTCAGTTTTGTCTGTGCACCGGTGCCGTTTCAGCACGCGGCGCTGGCCGGCATCAACGCTGACTTCAGCGACCACCGCGAGGAGTACCGCCGCAAACGCGATCTCGTTTGTGACGGCCTGCGCGAAAACTTCGGCGTCGTGACACCGGGAGGCGCTTTCTACGCCTACATTGAGCTGCCCAAGGGCCTTGAGATGGAGCCATTCATGGAAGCCTGCATCTCGCGCCAACTGTTGGTCGTGCCGGGCAGCGCATGTTCGGAACGCGCGACACACTTCAGGCTCTGCTATGCCGCGAGCAACGAAAAACTCAACCGCGCGGTCGAGATGTTGAATGAGATCGCGGTCAGTGGTCAGTAGTCAGTGGTCAGTAGTCAGTAGTCAGTAGTCAGTGGTCAGTAGTCAGTGCTGGTCACTCATTCTTCAGGTTATTGTCTGTTTTTCTCAGCCCGGCATGGAAATGCCGGGTTCGTTGTTGGCACTGTTATCGTTTGTGCAGGCCAGGTTTCAATGCACCTGCAAAAGTAGAAGAACCCGGCCGTTCCCGGCCGGGCTGAGATTTGTGCACTGGATGGAGGTGACTACTTTCAGGCGCGGTCGGAGAGATAGATATCGTGACCGTCAACCAGCTCGTCCGGGTTGGCCAGTTTGT